>WNFC01000133.1_pt1 | contig 93346 bp, 86 predicted proteins | sample 5400541 | NCBI WGS metagenome assembly WNFC01 (sample SAMN13153342, study PRJNA577476) | soil metagenome | isolation source: 120 cm saprolite under Douglas fir tree site 2 hole 2 replicate 1 | place: USA:California | collected 2015-04-18
CGACTCGCCCCGCTGCCAGCGATCCCAAAGCTCTGTTTTCTCTGATGCCGTAAAGCCTCGAAAATAACCTCGACGCATTGCCGAACACTCCATCTTTCCCTTTCAGGATAGAGTGTTGCGTCGACCCGTTGAGATCACCAAGCAAACCGGACATAGCCAGACCGGTCGCTTCGGTTGACTGCGCCGCTTCTGACCCACACCGGACATCGGCGCGACAGTTTTGCTGCGACGCACTACGCTGCGTTTGGTACTATGTGTAAACTCGAGGCCTGCACCTTTGCGTTCAAATTTGCGGGCCTTAGAGGAGTGACCATGGCACAGAAACTGTCAGGCGGATGCGCCTGTGGCGCTATCCATTATGAATGCAGTGCTGATCCAGTCAGGATGTTGAACTGTCACTGTCGGGACTGCCAACAGGCGAGCGGCAGTGCTTACGCTGCGATCGTTGTAGTGCCGAAGACCGCCGTTCAGATTCGTGGAGAGCCGCGTTATCACAAGGTTGTCGGCAAGGCTGGCAAGGCAGTCGAGCGCGGCTTTTGCCCGAATTGCGGTAGTCAAGTGACCATGAAATTGGAACGGCTGCCCGATATCCTCGGATTGCAGGCAGGAAGTTTAGAGGATCCATCAATCTATCGACCCGCGATGGACGCCTTCACTGCTAGCGCGCAGCCGTGGGATCATATGGATCCGGCCGTCCAAAAGCACACGCACGGACTGCCGACGAGGTGATCGAATAACCCGCTATTTTGCTGCGTCGCACTTTGTTCGAGTTTGGCACATCGCGTCATTTCGCGGCAACGCATCATTTTGGTCGCTTTCAGACTGAAGCGGACACGGCTGGGCGATTTATGAGTACACGGCCCAAAACCTGCAATCATGGCGGGCGCGACCGTGTCGTTTCGATGGTCCTCGCCCCGCGACTTTAGCGAATTCAAGTCTGGTCCGGAACCGAAGCTCTGCTAGCTGGAGCCGCGCACGATTTCGATCGCCCTTATCGCCAGGCGCGTCGGATCGCACTCGCCATCTCGCGCAAGTTGAATGATCAGCTTGGCGACCGCGATCGTCGCCGGATCGTTACGATTCGTGATGTGCAGATTTGTAAGGGCAGACTCGAGCCCGGCGGCGAGTACCGCGATATCCTCCGGCCCAAACGAAACGTCGCGTCGCGCAATCACTTCGGACATCGGGACCACTTTTATGGTCGAGATCAAGTTGGGGACGGGGCTACCCCAGCCGAGATGATCGTCGTGAATTATGACAAGGGCTTTGCAAAAATATCACAGCGATGCGCTTTCAGAGATCGGTCCGTTGCGCCGAGTCTCAAACCGCCCCGGCCGGCCGCGCCCCCACGCACGCGGCCCGCGGCTAAGCAACTCCTGTGTCCTTCACAGCACGGTGTCGAAGTACTGCAGCGAATCGCGAAAGCGCTAGCGAAGGAGCAAATAGATCAGCCACGCCAGCAGCAGCGCGATCGCCCACAGCGCCGCCGCGGTCCAGCGGTTGCGCTGCGCGTGCGCGCGGCCGATGTCGGCGACGGTCTGCGCCGCCAGCACCAGGCCGTCGCGGGTGATGGCGTCGATCTGCTCCGCCAGCACGGCGCCGCGCGCCAGCAGCTCCGGCGCGCCGCCGAGGAGGCGGCGGCCGACCTCGAGCGCGCCTTCGGCGGCGTCCTCGATCCTGCCCATAGGGCCGAGATTGCGCTCGATCCAGTCCCGCACCACCGGCTCCGCCACCGTCCACATGTCGAGCTTGGGATCGAGCGAGCGGGCGACGCCCTCGACCACGACCATGGTCTTCTGCAGCAGCAAAAGCTCCGGCCGGGTGCGCATGTCGAACAGGCCGGTGACCTCGAACAGCAGCGCGAACAGCTTCGCCATCGAGATCTCTTCCGCGGTGCGGTTGTGGATCGGCTCGCCGATGGCGCGGATCGCCTGCGCGAAGCTTTCGACCGAATGATGCCGCGGCACGTAGCCGGCCTCGAAATGCACCTCGGCGGTGCGCTGATAGTTGCGGGTGATGAAGCCGAGCAGAATCTCGGCGAGGAAGCGCCGTTCCTTCTTCCCCAGCCGGCCCATGATGCCGAAGTCGACCGCGACCAGTTCGCCCGCGTCGTCGACGAAGAGATTGCCGGGATGCATGTCGGCGTGGAAGAAGCCGTCGCGCAGCGCCTGGCGCAAAAAGGTTTGAATCACCGCGCGGGCGAGGCTCGTGAGATCGAAGCCCTTGGCCTCGAGCCGGGCGCGGTCGGAGAGCGGCGTGGCCTCGATCCATTCCAGCGTGAGCACGTCGCGCGCGGTGCGGTCCCAGTCGACCGCGGGCACGCGGAAATCGGGATCGTCCTTGGTGTTCTCGGCCATTTCCGAGAGCGCGGCCGCTTCGAAGCGCAGATCCATCTCGATCGCGACCGTGCGGCGCAGCGTCTCCACCACCTCGACCAGCCGCAGCCGGCGCGCTTCCGCGGACAGCTTCTCGGCGGTGCGCGCGGCGAAGATGAAGGCGTCGAGATCGACCTTGAAGCGCCGTTCGACCGCCGGCCGCAGCACCTTCACCGCCACCGCGCGGCGGCCGCCATCGGTTGCGACCGCGGCGCGATGCACCTGCGCGATCGAGGCGGCCGCCACCGGCGCCCCGAACGAGGCGAACAGCTCGCCGACCGGCTTGCCCAACGCGGCTTCGACGGCGCGCTCGGCCTCGACTTGCGCGAACGGCGTCATCTTGTCCTGCAGCGTCTCGAGATCGCGCGCCAAGCCGACGCCGACCACGTCCGGCCGCGTGGCCAGGAACTGGCCGAGCTTCACATAGCTGGGGCCGAGGCGGGTGAGCGCGGCCGCCAGGCGGTTCGCCGCCACCCGGCTGGCTGGCCGCTCGATCAGCCGCGCGAGGCGCACGGCGGCGCGCGCCGGCGGCGGCAGCAGCGCGGTGTCGACGCCGCCGAAAACGCCCTCGCGCGTGCACACGAAACCGGCGTGGCCGAGACGGACGAAATGGGCGACGGCGTGGATCACGGCGGTGCGGCGCGTTCGGTGTGAACAGTCACAACCGCCAGCCCGAGTGCAGCGCGACGATGCCTCCGCTCATGCGCTGAAATGACACGCGGGCAAAGCCGGCCGCCCGCATCATCTCGGCAAAGGCATCGGGTCGGGGGAAGCGGCGGATCGATTCGACGAGATAGCGATAGGCCTCCGCGTCGTCGGTGACGGCGCGGCCGAGCGCGGGAATCACGTTGAAGGAGTAGAAATCGTAGAGCCCGGCGAGGCCCGGCACGTCGACGGTGGAGAATTCGAGGCAGAGGAAGCGTCCGCCGATCCGCAGCACGCGATAGGCTTCGCCCAGCGCCGCCGCGATGCGCGGCACGTTGCGGATGCCGAAGGCGATGGTGACGGCGTCGTAGCTGCGGTCGGGAAGCGGCAGCGCTTCGGCATTGCCTTCGACGAAGGTGATGGCGTCGTCGAGCCCGCGCCCGGCCGCGCGCGCGCGCCCGACCGCGAGCATGTCGGCGTTGATATCGACGACGGTGGCGCGCGTGCCGCCGCCGGCCTCGAGCACGCGAAAGGCGATGTCGCCGGTGCCGCCAGCGAGATCGAGCAGCGCGAACGGCCGCGCGCTCGCCTTGGCCTCCTGCGCCGGCGCCGGCCGCGCGCGCGGCGGATTGACGGCGGTGACGAGCGCATCCTTCCAGGCGCGGTGAAGCCCGCCCGACATGAGATCGTTCATCAGGTCGTAACGGCCCGCCACGCTGTGAAAGACGTCGTCGACCAGCGCCTGCTTGTGCTCGAGCGGCACCCGCCGGAAGCCGAAATCGGTATGTTCGCGCGTGCGCGGCATGGTTGTTTGTCGGCCAAGACCATAGCGCGGCGGCGCGGCGGACGCTATCTGTCGAGCGGGAGCGCGTTAACCATGCCCGAATTGCCCGAAGTCGAGACCGTGCGCCGCGGACTTGCGCCGGTGATGGAGGGCGCGCGCTTCACCAAGGTGATCGCGCACCGCGGCGACCTGCGCTGGCCGCTGGCGCCGGATTTCGTCGTCCGGCTCGAAGGCAAGACGGTCGAGGGGCTCGGCCGCCGCGCCAAATATCTGCTGGCCGACCTTTCCTCCGGCGACGTGCTGGTGATGCACCTCGGCATGTCGGGATCGTTTCGCGTCGCCAGGCGCGGCGGAAAAACCACGCCGGGGCGCTACTACCACGAGCGCTCGAAGAACGCCGCCCACGACCACGTCGTGTTTCACATGTCGTCGGGCGCGCGCATCGCCTTCAACGACCCGCGCCGCTTCGGCATGATGAAGCTCGTCCCCCGCCGCGAGCTCGAGCGCGAGCCCTTGCTGCGCGCGCTCGGCCCCGAGCCGCTCGGCAACGAATTCGACGCCGCGATGCTCGCGCGCGCGTGCAAGGGCAAGAAGACCTCGCTCAAGGCCGCGCTGTCGGACCAGAAGGTCGTGGCCGGGCTCGGCAACATCTACGTTTGCGAGGCGCTCCACCGCGCGCGGCTCTCGCCCAAGCGGCGCGCGTCCACGATCGCGACCAAAGCCGGGGCGCCGCACGAGCGCGCGCAGCGGCTGGTCGATGCCATCAAGGCTGTGCTCGCGGACGCGATAGCAGCCGGCGGCTCCTCGCTGCGCGATCACCGCCGCACCGACGGCGAGCTCGGCGATTTCCAGCACGATTTTCGCGTCTACGACCGCGAGGGCAAACGTTGCTCGACGCCGGGTTGCAAAGGCACCATCCGCCGCATGGTCCAGACCGGCCGATCGACGTTTTTCTGCCCGGTGTGCCAGCGCTAACGCTCATCGTCGCGGCTCGTCAGAGGCCCACACGGACACCCTGTCACCCCTCCCGATCCCCCATTGGCCGCCGAAGGAACGACGGCCAGTTCGTATCGATGCCCCACCGAAGTAGCAGCCGGTCCACGGAGAGGGGGCCAGGCCTGCCGAGGACCAGCGCCATCAAGGCAGCAAGATAGAGAAGGTCGGTCTCGTATCCTGGCTGCCCGAAGTGAGCGCCGGCTCCATCGACCGATAATAGTTTGATCGAACTGAATCCGTTCGGGAGATGAACGGTGAAGATGGCAACCAAGAGCACGATGGCCATCGGAATGCTCGCGAGCGTCACGAATGCACCCAGCAAGATTAACAAGCCGCCCAAAAGCTCAACCGCGATCGTCGCCCATGCCGTAAAGGAGGGGAACGGCACTCCAAGGGCGTGGAGAATATTCGCGAAAGATTCAGGCCCACGGGCGAGCTTGGCGTAGCCGTGCTCCATGAAACCGTAACCCACGATCAGGCGCAGCGGGATTGGCCACCATTGCGCCCAACGATTGGGGGTCAGGTATTCGCGGTGACGACTTGGTGTTTTCAATGGGCTGGTTCCCTCTTAGAGGAGAGCCCCGCTCAGTGACTGCCTCGGCGAGCTATGGTTTGGTGTCCCTCGACGTAGACCCCGCGGGAGCAGCCGATCGCATATTTCCGTATCCCGGCCGAGCACCTTAGCGGCGGCGATGTTGATGACTAGGTCTGCACCGTCAATGTGCTGGCGTAAACAAAGAACTGAGGACCCTGCATGCCCATGCCCCTCATTCCCAACATCGCGCTATTCCAGAGGAAGCTTGCCGGATTTCCGATTGCAACCTACCAGGCCGGCGAGACGGTGCTGCGTGCCGCCTCGACGACCGGCCGGCTGCTGATTCTGAAGAAGGGCGTGGTCACAGTCCTCAAGGAAGGCGTCGAGATCGGCACAGTGAGGGAGCCCGGCGCCGTATTCGGCGAAATCTCCGCGCTTCTCGATCAGCCTCACACGGCAGACGTACGTGCGCTCGAGGCGTCGCAATTTTACGTCGCTGATGCCGCCACCCTCCTCAGGGTAGACCCGATCGCGCTCTTGTACGTTGCAACGGTGCTGGCGAGGCGTCTAGACGATGCCAACCAGGCGCTCATCGAGCTGAGGCGCCAAGTTCAGGCCGGCCGTCCGCCTGGTGTGATCGAGAAAACGGCCGACGAAATCGAAGAACTGCTGGGCGCCAGCAGCGCCCATCTTGGGTATGCCCGCTATCCCTACGACCTGTTCGCCTCCGACAGATCAAGGAGCTGAGGCACCGGATCGCGCGTGGCTCGCACCGATATGCGATGTGCATCCCTCCGGTGAATCCCTGCGTGTCAGCTAGGATCTAATACCGCCCCCTGGCTATCCGCTCCGGCGGCTACGAATTGACTGCGGGTATTGACTACGGATCGCATCCATGCTAGAACATTCGCATCCTCGCTCATCGAGGGGCGTCTCCGGAGACGATCCTGAAGGCGGAGCGGGGAGTGGCGTCCTGCGGCGGGCGGCTCGTAACCGCTCGCCTCGGGAGGCCCGGGAAGTCGCCCGCCAGGCACTACGACCTGGCTGCGAGGAGCTCGCTGCACGGATCCGGGTCATGCCGGAGACGGAAGCGCGGCCCCGAGGCCCAAAACCGCCACGGTGGAGCGCCGAGAGGCGAGCGTCCCGCGTTATGGGACGCAAGGCGCCTCGCTGGGCGCCTGGCCTGCCGCGTCATGTGCAGGCCTAACGGGTGTTCCGCCGAGCACCCGAACGTTTCTCGGCGCTCCGCCCACCCCTCGATTCGGGGTGAGTGAAGCAAAGGTGCAAAACCCCGGACGCGGAAAACGCGCCGCGGGAACGAGATGGGCTGTTTGAAAAGTGAATAAGGCTACGAATGCGGTCGGCATTACTGCGACTACTCGGACCCATGGTCACCGCCAGTGGTTATGGGTCCCGGCTCTCGCTGCGCTCGGCCGGGACGACGATCGCTTGGTCAGGGCGAAGCACCAACCTGCGGCTGTGGGAAACGAACGCCGGCTGCGCTCCATTGTTTCCGGGTGGTTATTTACAATGAATGGCGCAACTCCAACGTGTCGGGCCGTCGGCGCGCGGCAGCGGCACCCGTGGCAGGACGCGCTTTGCGCGTGCGACGCGCCGTGACAGCATGCCGGCTGAACCGAAGCCGAGGACGGCCATGACCACCGAAACCATCATCGTCGAACGGCACGGGCGCGTCGGCATCGTGCGCCTCAACCGGCCGCAGGCGCTCAATGCGCTCAACGCTACGCTCAGGAACGAACTCCTCGGCGCGCTCGAGGCTTTCGACGGCGACGCCGAGGTCGGCTGCATCCTCATCACCGGTTCGGACAAGGCATTTGCCGCCGGCGCCGACATCAAGGAGATGGCGGACAAGTCGTATATCGATATTTTCCGCGCCGACTACGCCGCCGACTACGAGCGGCTCACGCGCGTGCGCAAGCCGGTCATCGCGGCGGTTGCGGGGTTTGCGCTCGGCGGCGGCTGCGAGCTCGCCATGATGTGCGACTTCATCATCGCTGCCGACAACGCCAAGTTCGGCCAGCCCGAGATCAAGCTCGGCATCATCCCGGGCATCGGCGGGACGCAGCGTCTCGCCCGCGCGGTCGGCAAGGCCAAAGCCATGGACCTGATCTTGACCGGGCGCATGATGGATGCCGCCGAGGCCGAGCGCTCCGGTCTCGTCGCGCGCGTGGTGCCGGCGGCGCGCCTGATGGAGGAAGCGCTCAAGGTCGCCGAAACCATCGCCGCGATGTCGCAGCCCTCGCTGCTGGCGGCGAAGGAGGCGGTCAACCGCAGCTTCGAGACATCGTTGGCCGAGGGCGTGCGCTTCGAGCGCCGCGTCTTTCATGCCTTGTTCGCGACCAAAGACCGCAAGGAAGGCATGGCCGCCTTCATCGAGAAGCGCCCGCCGCGGTTCACGAATGAATGACGCGGCGCGGTTGCGATCATATGTAGTGGCGTGGTGCCGTAGCCCGGATTGAGCGCAGCGAAATCCGGGACTCTCCCGGATGTCGCCATAGCGCGTCGTTAAGGGCGTTCACGCCCGTCCATAGCCCGCGAAGACGGGCGTAAACACCCTTCAGGACGGGCTATGGACGCGCGTAAACGCGCTTATGGCTCCATCCGGGCTACGAATGCGAGGAGTCTCGATGCTCAGTCCGCAGGAGCTCGAACGCTATGCCCGCCATATCGTCCTGCACGAGATCGGCGGGCCGGGGCAGCAAGCGCTCAAGCGCGCGCGTGTGCTGATCGTCGGCGCCGGCGGGTTGGGGGCGCCGGCGCTGCTCTACCTGGCGGCGGCCGGGGTCGGAACGCTCGGCGTCATCGACGACGACGCGGTCGCGCTGTCGAACCTGCAGCGTCAGGTGATCCACGGCACGCCCGAGATCGGCCAGCCCAAAGTGGAGAGCGCGGCGGCCGCGATCCGCCGCCTCAACCCGCACGTGACGGTGCACACCCACGCGGCGCGCCTCGCTGCCGCAAACGCGCTCGCGCTCATCGGGCGCTACGACGTCGTTGCCGACGGCTCCGATAATTTCGCCACGCGCTATCTCGTCGCGGATGCCTGTTTCTTCGCCAGGAAGCCGCTCGTCACCGCCGCCGTCGGCATTTTCGACGGCACGCTCACCACGCTGCGCGCGCACGAGCGCAAAGCCGACGGAACGCCCAACCCGACCTACCGCTGCCTGTTCCCCGAGCCGCCGCCGCCCGGCACGGTTCCGGCCTGCGCGGAGGCCGGCATCCTCGGCGCGCTCACCGGCGTGCTCGGCTCGCTGATGGCGCTCGAAGTGATCCGGGAAATCGTCGGTTTCGGCGAGGGACTCGTGGGGCGGCTCCTCATGTTCGACGCCCGCGCCATGCGCTTCGAGACGCTGCAGTACGCTTGGGACCCGTCCAACCCGCTCTCGGGCGAGCATCCCACGATCGAGGATTTATCGCTGCACGCCTGATTGTTCTGGAAACGCGAATCAGGTGACAGGTCTGGGGAAGAACAGCCGGCGCTCTCGTCCGCGCCGCGGCGCCGGTCTCACTTCGTCCAGGTCTTACTTCGTCCAAGTCGCGACCGCGGTGGTTCCCTTCATCACCGACCACTTGTTGTCGCCGGCGGTGAGGATCTTGAAGCAGTTGGCCTTGGAGCCTTGCCAGGTGGTGCAGAAGCCGTCCTTGGTGAGCTTCCACGTGCCGTCAGCCTTGGAGCCGCCCGCGCCGATCGGCTCGCGCGTCATCTTGCCGTCGGGGCTGAATATCATCTTGTACTTGATATTCGTCGCCGCGGCGGTGAAGGGCTGACCGGTGAAGAAGGTCGCTTGGATTTCGTTCGGTGCAAGCGCTGCGGCAAAGGCGGGCGCGGTCACCGCGACGACAGCCACGCCGGCTATGAGCAAAGCGCGCATGGCGGCTCTCCCTGGAATTGCGTCGACTTCACGATACAGCAAATCGCGGCGAACCGCAGCAATCGGTTACAGCATCGACGGCAGCACGCGGTCGGGAGGCCGGTGCCCGTCCAGGAACGTCTTGATGTTGACGATCACCTTCTCGCCCATGTCGATGCGGCCTTCGAGCGTGGCCGAGCCCATGTGCGGCAGCAGCACCACCTTGCCCAAGCGGGCGAGCTTGACGAGCTTGGGGTTGACCGCGGGCTCGTGCTCGAACACGTCGAGCCCCGCGCCGGCGATGTCGCCCGAGGAGATCAGCCGCACCAGCGCGTTCTCGTCGATCACCTCGCCGCGCGCGGTGTTGACGATGTAGACCTCCGGGCGAATGAGCTTGAGCCGGCGCGCGGAGAGCAGATGAAAGGTCGCCGGCGTGTGCGGGCAGTTGACCGAGATGATGTCCATGCGGACGAGCATCTGATCGAGGCTCTCCCAATAGGTGGCGGTCAGCTCCTCCTCGATCTTCGGCGGCACGCGGCGGCGGTTGTGGTAGTGGATCTGCAGCCCGAAGGCGCGGGCGCGGCGCGCCACCGCCTGGCCGATCCGTCCCATGCCGATGATGCCGAGGCGCTTGCCCCAGATGCGGTGGCCGAGCATCCAGGTCGGCGACCAGCCGTGCCACGGCTTGTCTTCGCTCAGCACCGCGGCACCCTCGGCCAAACGGCGCGGCACGGCGAGGATGAGCGCCATCGTCATGTCCGCGGTATCTTCGGTGAGAACGCCCGGCGTATTGGTCACCGTGATACCGCGGCTCAGCGCGGTCGCGACGTCGATGTGGTCGACGCCGTTCCCGTAGTTGGCGATCAGCTTGAGTTTGTCGCCGGCCCGGCTCAGCACCGAGGAATCGATGCGGTCGGTGACGGTGGGCACCAGCACGTCGGCGCTCTTCACCGTTTCCGCGAGCTCGGCCGCCGTCAAGGGCTTGTCATCGAGGTTGAGGCGCGCGTCGAAGAGTTCGCGCATGCGCGTCTCGATGCTGTCCGGAAGCTTGCGCGTGACGACGACCAGGGGTTTCTTGCGGCTCGCCATGGTTCGCCCTTCGCCACCTCGCCAGCCCGCGAACGGGTTCCTCCGTTCAGGTCTCTTTAACCCCCATGCCGGACACTGGCGTTCCTTACGCGGGTTGGAATCCCTCTGTAACAGATGGACGTGTGAAGACAAAGGCCCGCATCGCGGCCGTCGCGGACCGCGCGTGAGCCAATCGGCAGCATGATTTTTCCGGCGCCCTGAACCGATGAATTCAAAGCGCAGTTGGCGGATCGTGCGGCGCGCGCCGGTGACGGCTCTCGCCTTGATCGCGGCGCTGACCTGCGCCGCGACCGCGCGTGCCGCGGGCGAGTTCGGCACCGGCCCCAAGAGCGGCCTGCCGATGCCGCGCTTCGTCAGCCTCAAGCCTGATCGCGTCAATGTGCGCGGCGGCCCGACGCGCGACCACGACGTGACCTTCGTCTATACCCGCGCCGGCTTGCCGGTGGAGATTACCGCCGAGTCGGACAATTGGCGGCGCATCCGCGATTGGGAAGGATCGGAGGGCTGGGTTTACCACTCACTGCTCTCCGGCCGGCGCACGGCGGTGGTCACGCCCAAGGACAAGAAAGAGCTGGTGCCGCTCTATGACCAGGGTGACAGCAGCGCCACGGTGATCGCGCGGCTGCAGGCGGGCGTGCTCGCCGCGGTCAAACGCTGCACCGGAAGCTGGTGCCGCATCGCCGGAGCGGGCTTCGACGGTTGGGTCGTGCAGGAGCAGCTCTGGGGCGTTTATCCGAACGAGAAGGTCGAGTAATTCGAAAACGTCAACGGCCGGCAATGCCGGCCGACACGAGCGCGCAATGATGGAAGAAAGAAAGTCGCTCAGCGCGCCTTGCGGCGCAGCCGCACCACCACATCGATGCGCGCGACCTCGTAGCCTTCCGGTGGGATCGGCGTCCTGCCCACGACTACGTCCTTGTCGGGAATGTCGAGCAGATCGTTCTCCCCCTCGATGAAGAAATGGTGGTGCTGGGACACGTTGGTGTCGAAATAGGTCTTCGAGCCGTCGACCGCGACCTGGCGCAACAGCCCGACATCGGTGAACTGGTGCAGCGTGTTGTAGACAGTGGCAAGCGATACCGGCACCTTGGCCTTGGTCGCCTCCTCGTAGAGCATTTCGGCGGTGATGTGGCGGTCGCCTTTGCCGAACAGGATCCAGCCGAGCGCCATGCGTTGGCGCGTCGGACGAAGGCCCACGTCGCGCAGCATGGACTTCACGTCGTGCCAGGGACAGCCGGTGAGCGCGGAGCGCGCTGACGTACTCGGCAACCGCTCGGCGTCCTCGGCGGCCTTGGTGAAAACGATGGTACGCGACGGCGTCATGGGCACAACTGAACCTTTAGACACTGATCCGGCAATGATTGTTGCATTTGTAACATATGGCGCCGAACATGCAACTCCCTCGCAACAACACTCGGACTATTCTAATCTGGGCGATATTCGGCAGGGGGTAGCAGGCTTTGCCCCCCGAGCCGCCTATGTTAGGAGTTCCTCGCTTTGGGCATTCACCAGGCGGCCACAGACAGGACGCGGATGGAGAACCGGCGCACCAGCTTCGGCTACGATGACCTATTGGCCTGCGCGCGGGGCGAATTGTTCGGCGCGGGCAACGCCCAGCTGCCGCTGCCCCCCATGCTCATGTTCGACCGCATCTCCGAGATCGCGGAAGCCGGCGGCGAATACGGCAAGGGCCTGGTCCGCGCCGTGCTCGAGCTCAAGCCGGACCTGTGGTTCTTCCCCTGCCATTTCAAGGGCGATCCGGTCATGCCCGGCTGCCTGGGCCTCGATGCGCTCTGGCAGCTGCTGGGCTTCTTCCTGGGCTGGCTGGGCGCTCCCGGCAAGGGACGCGCGCTCGGGCTGGGCGAATTGAAATTCTCCGGCCAGGTTCTCCCCACCGTCAAGAACGTGGTCTATGGCATCGACATCAAGCGGGTCATGCGCAGCAAGCTCGTGCTCGGCATCGCCGACGGTTGGCTGTCGGCGGACGGTTCGATCATCTATCGGGCGATGGACCTCAAGGTCGGTCTGTTCCGCGACGAAGTGATGCAGCCGAGCGGAGGTTGACGGCGGCAGGAGCGCTCGCTCTACGCATCGAGATGCGGACGAGGCATGCATGAGACGGGTCGTCGTCACCGGGATGGGCATCGTCTCATCGATCGGCAACAACACCCAGGAAGTTCTGGCGAGCCTGCGCGAGGCCAAGTCGGGCATTTCGCGCGCCGAAAAATATGCCGAGCTCGGTTTTCGCTGTCAGGTGCACGGAGCGCCTACCCTCAACGCGGAAGACGCGATCGACCGTCGCGCCATGCGCTTTCTCGGCGGCGGCGCGGCCTGGAACCACGTTGCCATGGAGCAGGCGATCCGCGATGCCGGGCTCGAGGAGCGCGAAATTTCCCACGAGATGACCGGCATCATCATGGGCTCGGGCGGGCCGTCGACGCGCGCCATCGTCGAGGCGGCCGACACCGCCCGCAACAAGAGCCCCAAGCGTGTGGGACCCTTCGCCGTGCCCAAAGCGATGTCGTCCACCGCCTCGGCGACGCTCGCCACCTGGTTCAAGATCAAAGGCGTCAGCTATTCGATCTCGTCGGCCTGTGCGACCTCGAACCACTGCATCGGCAACGCCGCCGAAGTGATCCAGATGGGCAAGCAGGACGTGATGTTTGCCGGCGGCTGCGAGGAGCTCGATTGGACGCTCTCGGTGCTGTTCGACGCCATGGGCGCGATGTCGTCGAGCTTCAACCAGACGCCGGAGAAGGCGTCGCGCGCCTACGACGTCGACCGTGACGGCTTCGTCATCGCCGGCGGCGCCGGCGTGCTGGTGCTGGAGGAGCTCGAACACGCCAAGGCTCGCGGCGGGCGCATCTACGGCGAGGTCGCCGGCTATGGCGCCACCTCCGACGGCTTCGACATGGTGGCGCCCTCGGGCGAAGGGGCGGTGCGGTGCATGAAAATGGCGCTCAAGAACCTCAAGGCGTCGGTCGATTACATCAACCCGCATGCGACCTCGACCCCGATCGGCGACGTCAAGGAGATCGAGGCGATCCGCGAAGTCTTCGGCGAACAATGTCCGCCCATCGCGGCGACGAAATCCCTTACCGGCCATTCGCTCGGCGCGGCTGGCGCGCAGGAAGCGATCTATTCGCTGCTGATGATGAACAACGGCTTCGTCTGCGAAAGCGCCAACGTCGAGAATCTCGATCCGGCTTTCGCCGACGTGCCGATCGTGCGCGAACGCCGCGACAACGTGAAGCTCGGCTGCGTGCTGTCGAACTCGTTCGGCTTCGGCGGCACGAATGCCTCCGTGGTGCTCAAGCGCCTCGATGTTTGAGGGACGCATGACGGTCAATTCGGCCCGCGCGAGGAGCGGGCGGCAGAGCGGTGAAGTTTGGGCGCCATGACGCAATTGATGCAGGGCAAGCGCGGGCTGATCATGGGGGTCGCCAACGACCACTCGATCGCGTGGGGCATCGCCAGGACGCTCGCCGGTCAGGGCGCCACGCTTGCCTTCAGCTATCAGGGCGAGGCGCTTGGCCGGCGCGTCAAGCCGCTGGCAGATTCCGTGGGAGCTTCGCTGCTGCTGCCGTGCGACGTCGAGCAGATCGCCTCGGTGGAGGCCACGTTCGCCGCCATTGCGGAGAAATGGGGCTCGCTCGATTTTCTCGTCCACGCCATCGCCTTCTCCGACAAGAACGAGCTCAAGGGCCGCTACGCCGACACCACGCGCGAGAACTTCGTGCGCACGATGATCATCTCCTGCTTCTCCTTCACCGAGGTGGCGAGACGCGCGGCGACGCTGATGCCGGCTGGCGGGGCGATGCTCACGCTGACTTACAACGGCGGCCAGCGCGCGATGCCGAACTACAACGTCATGGGAGTGGCAAAGGCTGCGCTCGAAGCCTCGGTGCGCTATCTCGCGGTCGACTTCGGGCCGTCCGCCATCCGCGTCAATGCCATATCGGCGGGGCCGATCCGCACGCTGGCCGGTGCCGGCATCGGCGACGCGCGGCAGATGTTCGCCTTCCAGCAACGCCACGCGCCATTGCGCCGGGGCGTGACGCTGGACGAGATCGGGGGTGCCGCGCTCTATCTGCTCTCGGACCTCTCCACCGGCGTCACCGGCGACATCCACTTCGTCGATTCCGGCTACAACGTCATCGCCATGCCGCATCCCGCCTCGCTCAAGGACGAAACCGCGGCGAACGAGAGCGCCATCGCCAAGGACGCAGCGCAGTAGGTCCGCCGGTGCCGGAGTGCACATGCGGCTCAATTTGATCGCAGAAGAATGAAAAGGCGGCCTCTCGGCCGCCCGTTCAATGTCACAGCGCGGGTTTCAGCTATTCCGCGCCAGCCGCCTCGCGCTGCTGGTCGGTGCGCTGTTGCTCGGCCTCGGCCTTCTGCTTCGCCTCCAAATCCTCGCCGGTCGCCTGGTCGACGACCTTCATGGAGAGGCGTACCTTGCCGCGCTCGTCGAAGCCGAGAAGCTTCACCTTGACCTTGTCGCCTTCCTTGACGACGTCGGTGACCTTCTGCACCCGGCGCGGCGCGAGCTGGCTGATGTGCACGAGGCCGTCCTTGGCGCCGAAGAAGTTTACGAAGGCGCCGAAGTCCATCACCTTGACCACAGTTCCCTCGTAGATGTGACCGACCTCGGGCTCGGACGCGATCGACTTGATCCAATTGATCGCCGCCTTCATCGCGTCGCCGTTGGCGGACGCCACCTTCACCGTGCCGTCGTCGGCAATGTCGATCTTGGCGCCCGTCTTCTCCACGATCTCGCGGATCACCTTGCCGCCGGATCCGATCACCTCGCGAATCTTGTCGACCGGGATGTTGAACACCTCGATGCGCGGCGCGTGCTCGCCGAGCTGGTCGCGGTGCTGCGTCAAGGCCTTCGACATCTCGCCCAAGATGTGCATGCGCCCGTCCTTCGCCTGGCCGAGCGCGACGCGCATGATCTCCTCGGTGATGCCGGCGATCTTGATGTCCATCTGCAGCGAGGTCACGCCCCGCTCGGTGCCCGCTACCTTGAAGTCCATATCGCCGAGATGATCCTCGTCGCCGAGGATGTCCGACAGCACGGCATAGCGCTTGTCCTCGAGGATGAGGCCCATGGCGATGCCGGCGGTCGGGCGCTTGAGCGGGACGCCCGCGTCCATCAGCGCCAGCGACGTGCCGCATACGGTGGCCATCGAGGAGGAGCCGTTCGACTCGGTGATCTCCGACACTACGCGCAGCGTGTAGGGAAATTCGTGGTGCGCCGGCAAGATCGGATGGATGGCGCGCCACGCGAGCTTGCCGTGGCCGATCTCGCGACGGCGCGGCCCGGCCATGCGTCCGGTCTCGCCGACCGAGAACGGCGGGAAGTTGTAATGCAGGAGGAACGTCTCCTTGTAGGTCCCCTGCAACGCGTCGATCCACTGCTCATCCTCGCCGGTGCCCAGCGTTGCTACCACCAGCGCCTGCGTCTCGCCGCGGGTGAATAAGGCCGAACCGTGCACGCGTGGCAACACGCCGACCTCGGAGACGATGGGACGCACCGTTTGCACGTCACGGCCGTCGATGCGACGACCGGTATCGAGGATGTTCCAGCGCACGATCTTGGCTTCGATCTTCTTGAAGACGCTCGCGACCTGCTGTTGGGGATAGGGTGGGTTCTCCACGCCTTCCGGGCAGAAACGCGCCATCACCTTGGTCTTGGCGGCATCGACCGCCTTGTGGCGCCCCATCTTGTTCGCGATCGCGTAGGCGGCGCGCAAATCCGGATCGATCAGTGAGAGCATCTCCTTTTCGAGCGCGCCGTTGTCGGCCACCTCCAGCTCGCGCGGCTCCTTCGCCGCCTTTTCCGCCAGCTTGATGATGGCGTCGATCACCGGCTGGAAATGGCGGTGGCCGAACATCACCGCGCCGAGCATCACGTCTTCGCTCAGTTCCTTTGCTTCGGATTCGACCATCAACACCGCGTCCTGCGTGCCGGCCACCACGAGGTCGAGCTGGCTCTCCGTCATCTCGTCGAGCAGCGGATTGAGCACGTATTCATTGTTGACGAAGCCGACGCGCGCGGCGCCGATCGGGCCCATGAAGGGTGCGCCCGAGAGCGTCAACGCCGCCGAGGCCGCGATCATCGCCAGAACGTCGGGATCGTTCTCGAGGTCGTGCGACAGCGTCGTCACGATCACCTGCGTCTCGTTGCGCCAGCCCTCGGCGAACAGCGGCCGCACCGGGCGATCGATCAGCCGCGAGACCAGTGTTTCCTTTTCCGTCGGGCGGCCTTCGCGCTTGAAATAGCCGCCGGGGATGCGGCCCGCGGCGTAGAATTTCTCCTGATAGTCGACGGTGAGCGGCAGAAAGTCGACGCCTTCCCGCGGCTCCTTGGCGGCGACCACGGTCGCCAGCACTTTGGTTTCGCCATAGGTGGCGACCACGGCGCCGTCGGCTTGGCGCGCGACCTTACCGGTCTCTAGGACGAGCTTGCGCCCTCCCCAGTCGAGTTGAACACGATGGATATCGAACATTGCGATCGTCTTTCATGGTTTTGCGAAGGGGCGAAAGCCATGAGCAAGACGGCGAGAGGCTGCCGTCCGCGGCCGTGCCGCAAACCGAAACAGCGTCCGGCGATCCTGCCATGGCCTTCGAGCCTTCCATTGAACGGACGGGCGATCATTCGACCCGTCTTCCCAAATCGGCAGCGGTCTCGCTGCCGGCTGAACGGCGGATTTATTCCGGTATCCGCTTCAAAACGCGCGAACACGCCGCGCATAAATCTTCAACGGCGAATACCCAGCCGTTCGATCAACGACTTGTAACGCGCTGCGTCGATACGGGCGAGGTAGTCGAGGAGTTGGCGACGCTGGGACACAAGCTTGAGCAATCCACGCCGGGAATGGTTATCCTTGACGTGGGTCTTGAAATGCTCGGTGAGGCTGTTGATGCGCTCCGAGAGGATCGCCACCTGCACTTCCGGCGAACCGGTATCGCCGGCCTTGGTCGCATAGGTCTTGATGACTTCGGCCTTGCGGCCGGCCGTTATCGACATCGGGTTGTCCTTGTTGTTCGGGGTCACGGTCGGTGGCCGAGCCGGGATGTCGTCCAGCGCGGTCACCACAAGTAGCGTGCGCGGGCCACGCCCGCGCAAGCGGGGCAATATCGCAAAACGCCGGCCGACGCCAGCGGAAATTGCAGGCCGAAACGTGGCTGCAGGTTGGAGGCTTCGTGCACGCCCATCCTGGGTCAGCCGCGCGGCAGATTGAAGATGCGCCGCGGCCGCACCTCGCCTTTCTCGGCCTCGGCCAGCGCGATCAGCGCGCCCTGGGAGAAAACCGCCACCCAGCCGCCGATGACGGGCGCGTCGCGCCCCCGCAGCAGCACCGCCTGCCCGCGCGCGAGGCGCCCGGCGTCGCCGGGGCTCACCCGCAGCGCCGGCAAGGCCGCCACCCCGGCCTCGACCGGCAGGAGGCCCGCCCGCTCGGGGACATCGTCCCGGCCCGAGCAGATCCGTTGCAATGCGTCGAGGCTCGAGGCGACGTCTTCGCCGAACGGCCCGACCGCCGTGCGCCGCAGCGCCGCGACATGCCCGAGGCACTTGAGCGCGCGGCCGAGGTCGCGAGCGAGCGCGCGCACATAGGTTCCCTTGCCGCACTCGGCCACGAGCACCGCGTGATCGGGATCGGGCGTCTCGATCAATTCGAGGCGATGAATCTCCACCGGGCGTGGCGCGATATCCACCACCTCGCCGTCGCGTGCGAGGTCGTAGGCGCGCTCGCCCGCGATTTTCACCGCCGAGAAGCGCGGCGGCGCCTGCGTGATTTGGCCGGTAAAGCGCGCCAGCAGCGCGCCGACGGCCGCGGCGGTCGGGCGCTCGGCGCTGCTCTCGGTGATGCGGCCCTCGGCGTCGTCGGTATCGCGCTCCTCGCCCCAGCGCACGGTGAAACGGTAGACCTTGCGCCCCTCCATGACGAAGGCCACGGTCTTGGTCGCTTCTCCGAGCGCGATCGGCAGCAGTCCCGAGGCGAGCGGATCGAGCGTGCCGGCATGCCCGGCGCGTTTCGCCTGGAACAAGCGCTTCACCACGCTCACTGCATGGGTCGAACTCATGCCTACGGGTTTATCGAGGACGACCCAGCCGTGCACGTCGCGCTTCACGCGCTTGTGCTTCGGCGGCACGGATGGCGTCTCAGCGTCGAGCCTTGTCAACTGTGATCGTCCGTCTTGTCGTCGAGATCGCGCTGGACCGCAGGTGTTCGCAACAGCTTCTCGATTCGTTCGGCTTCATCGAAGCGTTCGTCGATTCGAAACCGGATGTCGGGTGCAAATTTCAAGTTGATGTGCCGCGCGATCTCGCCCCGCAGGAAGCGCTTGTTGCGCTCGAGCGCGGCGAGCACCGCTTGCGCATCGCGGCCACCAAGGGGCATGACGTAGATGGTCGCTAGCCGCAGATCGGCCGTCATCCGCACCTCGGGGACCGTGATCAGATGACTTTGGATCACCGGGTCATGCACGGCCCCGCGCGTCAGCATCTCCGCCAACGCATGGCGCACGAGCTCGCCGACCCGCAGCTGACGCTGCGAGAGCATCTGGCTCGTGCCGGGATCGCGCTGATGCCGTCGGCGGGTCATGATCGTCCTGCATGGCCTTCATGCCCGGATTGGTCCGCGTATCCGTCGGCTTGCGAAGGAGATCGCGGTGACGGGCTGAATGCGATTGCGCGCGTGAGATTCGAACTCACAGCGAGCGTTGCACCGTCTCCACCCGGTAGCATTCGATGACGTCGCCGACCTTCATGTCCTGGTAGCTCTCGAATGCCATCCCGCATTCCTGGCCGGCGACGACTTCGCGCGCGTCGTCCTTGAAGCGCTTGAGTTGGGAGAGCTTGCCCTCGTGCACGACGACACTATCGCGAATGAGACGCACATTGGCGCCGCGTTCGACCACGCCATCGGTGACGCGGCAACCCGCTACGTTGCCGACCTTGGAGACCTTGAAAATCTCCAGGATGGTGGCGTTACCCAGCATGGTCTCGCGCACGGTGGGCGCCAGCAGGCCGGACATCGCCTTTTTCACGTCGTCCACGAGGTCGTAGATGATGTTGTAATAGCGGATCTCGATGCCGGCGCGTTCGGCCGCTTCGCGCGCTTCCTTGTGGGCGCGCACGTTGAAGCCGAGGATCGGCACGCCCGACGCCTCCGCCAGCGTCACGTCGGACTCGGTGATGCCGCCCACACCGGAATGGATCACACGCGCGCCGACTTCGTCGGTGGCGAGCTTCTCGATCGCACCGATGACCGCTTCCAGGGAACCCTGCACATCGGCCTTGATGATCAGCGCCAAATCCTTGCGGCCGGCGGCTTTGAGCTGGCTCATCATCTGCTCGAGCGAGCCGCGCATGCCGGTCGCGCGCGCGGCGATCTTGTCGCGCCGCTGGCGGGCACGATAGGCGGTGACTTCGCGGGCGCGCGCCTCCGTCTGCACGACCGCCAAGCGGTCGCCGGCCTCGGGCGTGCCGTTGAAGCCGAGAACCTCCACCGGCGTAGATGGCCCCGCGGTTTCCACCGGGGTGCCGGTGTCGGAGACCAGCGCGCGCACGCGGCCCCAATCGGCGCCGGCCACCACGAGGTCGCCGACATGTAGCGTCCCGCGTTGCACCAGCACGGTCGCAACCGGCCCGCGGCCGCGGTCGAGCTTGGCCTCGATCACGGTGCCTTCGGCCGGACGGTTCGGGTTGGCCTTTAGATCGAGGATTTCCGACTGCAAGCCGATGGTTTCGAGCAGCCGGTCGATGTTGAGCTTCTTGGTCGCGGACACCTCGACGTCCAGCACCTCGCCGCCCAGCGTTTCCACCTGCACCTCATGCTGCAGCAATTCGGTGCGCACGCGCTCCGGCTTGGCGTCGGGCCGGTCGATCTTGTTGATCGCCACGATCATCGGCACTTTTGCCGCCTTGGCGTGGTTGATGGCCTCGACCGTCTGCGGCATGACGCCATCGTCGGCCGCGACCACGAGCACGACGATGTCGGTCACCTTGGCGCCGCGCGCGCGCATGGCAGTGAAGGCGGCATGACCAGGCGTGTCGATGAAGGTGATCTTGTTGCCCGAGGGCGCAGTCACCTGATAGGCGCCGATGTGTTGGGTGATGCCGCCGGCTTCGCCTGCCGCCACTTCGGTCGAACGAATGGCGTCGAGCAGCGAGGTCTTGCCGTGGTCGACGTGGCCCATCACGGTCACCACCGCCGAACGCGGGATCAGCGAGGTCGGATCGTCGGCGACGTCAAACAGGCCCTCCTCGACGTCGGATTCAGCCACGCGCTTGACGGTGTGACCCAGTTCCTCGGCCAAGAGCTGGGCGGTGTCGGCGTCGATCACATCGTTGATCTGCGCCATATGGCCTTGCTTCATCAGCAGCTTGATCACATCGACGCTGCGTTCGGCCATGCGGTTGGCGAGCTCTTGAATGGTGATTGTTTCCGGAATGGTGACCTCGCGGACGAGCTTTTCTTTCGGCTCGTCGGCGGTGTGTCCCTTCAGCCGTTGGACGCGGCGGCGGAAGGCGGCGACCGAGCGCTCGCGCTCCTCGTCGGCGCTGAGCGCGGTCACGAGCGTGAGCCGTCCGCGGCTTTTCTGCCCGCCCCCGCGCGCCGGTTTCGGCGCCGGTGCCGGACGCGCCGCGCCGGGACCGCGGCGTGTGCGTGGCGCCTCGTCCTCGTCGGGCTCGAGCGCAGGCCGCGCGCCCGGCCTTGCCGCCGCCGCACTCTCCTCGCCGAAGCGCTTCTTCGCCTCCTGCTCGGCCTTGAGCTTGGCCTCGAGGTCGTGTTTGCGGCGCTTCTCTTCATCGACCTTGCGCGCCTCGGCGGCCTCGCGTTCGGTGCGCTCGGCGGCCTCGCGCATAGTGCGGACAAACGCTTCCTCTTCCGCAATCTTGCGCTCCTCGGCTTCGCGCAGGCGCGCGTCGTTGAGCGCGTGCACGCGCGCCTTCTGTTCTTCCTCGGTGAGGCTGCGCAGCACCATACCGCCCGCCGGCTTGGCGGCAGGGGCGGGAGCGGCCGGGGTCGTCGCCGCTGCCGCTGTCGGCGCGGCGGGCTTGCCGGTGGCCGGACGCTTGGCAGCCGCAGCAGAAGACGCGGGCGCGTCGCCCTTCGCTCGCGTCGGTATGCGGCTTTTGACCTTCTCGACGACGACCGCCTTGGTGCGGCCGTGGCTGAAACTCTGGCGCACCACGCCCTGCTCGACCCCGCGCCCTTTGAGGGTCAGGGTCTTACTCGGGCTCACGCTGAGCTTCTTTTCGCCAGTCTTTTCCGTCGTTTCAGCCATTCCAATCCCAATTCTCGCGTTTCTCGCCGTGTTTCGTCGTGTTCCTTCGCCGCCCGCCCGTTTCGGCCGAGTTGCGGGCGTGGCGCTTGCCGACACCCGGCGAACCCGGCTCCGGGCCGGTCCGAAAATAGTCAAGGCGCGCGGTGCGCGCCAGAAAGGTCTCGCTTTCGGGGCCGGCGAGCAGGGCTGCATGTATCACATTTGACCGTCCCAATGCCAAATCCAATTGCGCTGAGGTAAATGCATCGATGACCGCAATTCCCGCGGCGTCTGCGCGACGGTGGAGCGCGGCCGTGAGCTTCCTCGTGCCATCGGGGGCGGCCTCGGCGGCATTGAGCAATGCCACCACGCGGGCGCGAGCGAGCGCGGCGTCGGCATTGGCAAAGCCGATCGCGAGCTTTCCCGCCTTGTGACAAATCGCCAGCGCGTCGAGCGCGGCCCGCTCGATCAGGCGCTCGGTCGTTTCCACCAGATCGGGAGCAAGGCGCACGTCACGCTTGAAGGCGCGCGCAAACGCCTTGCGCGCGATCGCGCTGCGCAATGCCTGCCGCGTCGCGGTGATCCAGATGCCGCGTCCGGGCAGTCGGCGCTTGAGGTCGGGTACCGCGGCGCCATCGGGGCCGACGACGAAACGGATCATCTCGTCGACCGGCCTCACCGCTCCGCTGGCCGCGCAAAATCGTTGCGTCCCCGGCGCGCGTTTGTGCGGTCCGGCATCGAGGGAGTTATCGTGCGGTTGATCAAGCATTCGATGTCTCAGGCTGGCGCCGACGCGGGCGCCTCGACCGTCCCTTCCTCGGCGGGAGGCGGCGCCAAATCTTCCTCCTTGATCCAGCCGGCCTTGACGCGCGCCTGCATGATCAGCGCCTCGGTGTCGTCGCGCGAGAGATCGAATCCGTCGAGGGCGCCTGGATAGCGTACCGTCTCGCCGTCCTTGCGTTCGCTCCAGCCGAACAAGTCATCGGTGGCGCAACCCGCCAAGTCTTCGACCGTCTTGATGCCGTTCTCGCCCAACTTCACCAGCATGGCGGTGGTGATGCCCGGGATCTCTTTGAGCGCATCCTCGACGCCGAGCTGTTTGCGGTTGTCGTCGAGCTCGGCCTCTTGTCGGCCGAGATAGTCGCGGGCGCGCGCCTGCAATTCGCGCGCGGTGTCTTCGTCGAAACCCTCGATCCCGGCGAGTTCCTTTTCGTCTACCACCGCAAGCTCCTCGACCGAGTTGAATCCTTCCGAAGCGAGCAACTGGCCGACCACCTCGTCGACGTTGAGCGCCTCGATGAACAGCTTTGTGCGTTTCTCGAATTCGGCCTGGCGGTGCTCCGATTCCTCCTGCTCGGTGACGATATCGATGTCCCAACCGGTGAGCTGCGAAGCGAGCCGGACATTCTGCCCGCGCCGGCCGATGGCGAGCGAGAGCTGCTGGTCGGGGACGACCACTTCCATGCGGTGGCGGTCCTCGTCGAGCACGACCTTGGCGACTTCGGCGGGTGCCAGCGCATTGACCACGAAGTTGGCGGGGTCGGCGGTCCACGGGATGATGTCGATCTTCTCGCCCTGCAGCTCGTTGACCACGGCTTGCACGCGCGACCCGCGCATGCCGACGCAGGCGCCGACCGGATCAACCGACGAATCCCGGGAAATCACCGCGATTTTTGCGCGCGAACCCGGATCCCGCGCCACCGCCTTCACCTCCACGATGCCGTCGTAGATTTCCGGCACTTCCTGCGCGAACAGTTTGGACATGAACTGCGGATGGGTGCGCGAGAGAAATATCTGCGGCCCGCGCGGCTCGCGCCGCACGTCGTAGATGAAAGCGCGGATGCGGTCGCCATTGCGGAACGTCTCCCGCGGCAACATTTCGTCTCGGCGCACGATTGCCTCGCCGCGGCCGAGATCGACCACCACGTTGCCGTACTCGACCCGCTTGACGATGCCGTTGACGATATCGGAAATGCGGTCCTTGTATTCCTGATACTGACGGTCGCGCTCGGCCTCGCGCACCTTCTGCACGATCACCTGCTTCGCGGATTGGGCGGCGATGCGGCCATATTCGAGCGGCGGCAGGGCCTCGGCGATATAGTCGCCGACCTGAGCCGCGGGGTTGCGCTTTTTGGCCTCTTCCAGCGCAATCTGCGTCGCGTCGTTTTCGACTTGATCCACCACCAACAGCAGACGCGACAGTCGCATCTCGCCGGTCTTTGGATTGATCTCGGCGCGGACTTCGGTCTCGCTGCCATAGCGCGAGCGGGCCGCCTTCTGGATCGCATCCTCCATGGCGGCGATGACGATGTTGCGGTCGATCGCCTTCTCGCGGGCGACCGCGTCGGCGATTTGCAACAGTTCAAGCCGGTTGGCGCTGACGGCCATCGGTCATTCTCCTTCGTTCTGAGCCCCGCGCCCGTGATCGAGCGGCGTGGGCTGGACATGCTTGGGTCGAGCTTCGGACGGCGGACCAGCGCCGATGGGTGCTGCGTCCTCTACCTGTTGTCGCCGCGCCTCGCGTTCCGCCGCCTTGCCGCGCCTCAGCGACTCGGCGATCAGCGCATCGGTGACGACGAGCTTGGCCTCGGCCATTTCCTCGATCGGCAGCAGCAACTCGGTCGCTTCCCCGGGTGCGGCATCGTCGCGGCGAATGCGCGCGGCCTCGCCCTCAACGCCGAGCAGCAGGCCATGAAACCGCCGTCGGCCGTCGATCGCAACCGCCATTTCCACCTTGAGACGATGGCCGGTAAAGCGCTCGAAATCCGAGCGCCGCACCAGCGGCCGATCCATGCCGGGCGAGGACACTTCCAGTCGATAGCCGCGATCGATCGGATCGGCTACGTCGAGCACCGGCGAGAGCGCGCGCGATACCGCCTCGCAGTCCTCGACCGTCATTGTCCCGTCAGGGCGTTCGGCCATGATTTGGACCGTGCAGCCATCGAGCCCTGAAATCTTCACCCGCACCAGACGGTAGCCGATGCCGCCGAGGACGGGTTCGGCAATGGCGGCCACGCGCGCCGCGGTGCCCTGCTCGGCGACAAGGCGCGGTTCCAAGTCCGCCTGGAGGCTGCCAATCGCTGGCGTCATCGCTCGCTTGCCTTGCAACTTCCAGTTCGAATGCCGTGTCGGTTCGACCGGGCACATAGGCCCGATTTCGGTAACAAAAAAGAGCGGGTCCCGGGGGGAACCCACTCTCAAAAACCGACCGGATGGCATCCGACCGTTATGAGATATCCAAAAGCTGGACACCCGAAATATAGCGATTTGCGGCACCGGCGCAAGGGCCGAGGACGCCCGCTAACCGGCCATTAACTAACCCTTCCTTCAGATTTCTTCTCTAGCCTACCGTTCCAGGTCGCGCGCCGCGCGATCGTGAATTTTCCCACGACATCCGTTTGGGACCTGAGAGTGTCCGTGCACGCCTCGCACATTCCGGAACTGGACGATTTGATCGAGCGCGGCTCACCCGGAAGACGGGCCACGACCCTCGAACGGATGACAGCCTTTTTTCTCGATGGGGCGAGCCGCTTCAACGACGATCACGTCCGGCTGTTCGATTTGGTGTTCAGCCGATTGATCGGCGAGATCGAGACCACGGCACGCACCGAACTCTCGCGCCGGCTCGCGCCCATTGGCAAGGCGCCGATCGAAACGGTGCGACGACTGGCGCACGACGACGATATCGCGGTCGCGGGCCCCTTGCTCGAGCGGGTGGATCGACTGTCCGACGCCGATCTCGCCGACATTGCAGAGAGCAAGGGTCAAGCGCATCTGCTCGCCATTTGCGCTCGGGCCCGGATCGCGCAGCCCGTGACCGACGTGCTGCTGCGCCGCGGCGACCGCGAGGTCGTGCATGGCGTGGCCGAGAATCGCGGCGCGCGCCTGTCCGATGAGGGCTTTTGCACCCTGGTCGAGCGCGCAAAAACCGACGGCGTGCTGGCTGAGAAGGTCCTGCTGCGGTCGGATATTCCGCCGCGGCTGTTCCACGCTCTCCTGCTCACGGCCACGGATGCCGTGCAGCGGCGCCTCATCGCTTCCGCCATGCCCGAGACGCGCTCCGAGGTCCGCCGCGTGCTGGCGAAAGTCTCGAATGAAGTGGCCACGTCGCCTGCGCCGCGGGACTACTCGCGCGCGCGGCACACGATCGAGGCGCTACAGCGGGAGGGCAAGCTCGACGAAGCCAACCTCGTCGACTTCGCGCAGAAGAGCCAATACGGCGAAACGGTCGCAGCGCTTGCGTTGCTTTGCGCGACCCCGATCGAAGTGGTGGATCGGCTGATGAATGCCGAGCGGCCCGATCCGGTCCTCATTCTGTGCAAGTCGGCGGGCTGGGGCTGGTCGACCGCCAAGGCCGTCATCATGGTGCGGCCAGACTCAACCGCCTGTCGCCGAGCACTGCCCAGCACGTGGTGCGGTTCTGGCAGGTGCGAGCAGACGATAAGGGCCGGACGACCGGCGACGTCCCGACCTAGGCGCCCTGCGCCTTATCTTTCGTCCGCCTCGATCATCCCGCCGTCCACCGTCCGTCGTCTGTTCTGCGGAAGATCAGATAGCAGGGCACACGGCCTTCGCGCTTCGCCTTTCCTTCGTAGCGCGTCGCGGAAAAACCCGACCACGCGTGACGCCAATCGTCGGCGCGCTCCGCTGTCCATGCGAAGTCGGGCGAGCGGATGAGGTGTTTGAGCGTCCAGGCCGCATAGTCCGGCACGTCGGTCGCGAAACGGAACTCGCCGCCGGGCCGCAGGATGCGCGCGATCACGGCCACGCTCTCGTCCTGGATGAAGCGCCGTTTCCAATGCCGCCGTTTCGGCCATGGGTCGGGATAAATCAGATCGACGCCTGCGAGCGAGGCCGACGGCAACCATTCGAGCAGAAACACGGCATCGTCGAAGTGCAGCCGGATATTGGAGAGATTTTTAAGGTCGATCGCCGCCAGCGCCTTGGCCATTCCGTTGACGAACGGCTCGACCCCGATAAAGCCGGTGCGTGGATGTTGTTCGGCTTGCGCGATCATGTGCTCGCCGCCACCGAATCCGATCTCGAGGCGGATGCTGTCGACCGGATTGGGGAACAGCAGCCCAAGGTCGGGCGGGGCGGGTTTGGCAAGCTCGATGGCAAGTCGCGGCAATAGGGTATCGAACAGTTCCGCCTGCCGCGGCCGCAGCGCATGACCCTTGCGCCGCCCGAAAAAGGCGCCGCGCCGAGCCTTGCTGCGATCGGACATGGACATGGCGGTCTCGACCGCCGCCATGTTGGACGCCTGAAGCTCCCAGGTCGACAGGATTAGGCCACCGCGGTTCTGATGTCCTTCACCAGGTCGGTCTTCTCCCAGGAGAAGCCGCCGTCCTTGTCGGGCGCGCGGCCGAAATGACCGTAAGCGGCGGTGCGACGATAGATCGGCCGGTTCAGTTTGAGCGTGCGGCGGATGTTGGTCGGCGTCAGACGGAAGATCTCCGGTAGCGCTCTTTCGAGCTTCTTCTCCTCGACCTTGCCGGTGCCGTGCATATCGACCAACAGCGACATCGGGTCGGCGACACCGATGGCATAGGCGATCTGGATCGTGCAGCGTTCGGCAATGCCGGCGGCGACGACGTTCTTGGCCAGATAGCGCGCGGCATAGGCCGCGGAGCGGTCGACCTTGGTCGGGTCCTTGCCGGAGAAGGCGCCGCCGCCGTGCGGGGCGTAGCCGCCATAGGTGTCGACGATGATTTTGCGGCCGGTGAGACCGCAATCCCCGTCGGGACCGCCGACCACGAAATTCCCGGTCGGATTGACCAGGAAATCACTTGACCGCTTCGGCATCCAGCCGTCCGGCAGCGCGGAAGCCACCGCGTCGCCGATCAAGTCTTTCACCATCGCCGGCGAGTATTTCTTGCCGTTGCGAGTCTCGGGATTGTGCTGGGTCGAGACCACCACCTTGGTGCACCCAATCGGCTTGCCGTCGATATATTGCACGGTCACCTGGCTCTTGGCATCGGGCTGCAGGTCGAACAGCTGCTTCGAGCGGCGCTTCTCCGCCAGCACCTTCAAAATCTTGTGCGCGAAGTAGATCGGGGCGGGCATGAACGAGCCCTTCTCGTAGACCTCGCTCTCCGTGCAGGCGAAGCCGAACATCATGCCCTGGTCGCCCGCGCCCTCCTGCTCCTCGCCCTTCTTCTTCTTGGCATCGACGCCCCTGGCGATATCGGGCGATTGGCCATGTAACAGCACCTCGATATCGGCGCCGGGATAGGAGAAGCCGTTCTGGTCGTAGCCGATGTCGCGCACCACGTCGCGCGCGATCTGACTAATCAGCTCGCGGTTGATCACGGCGTGGTTGCCGTATTTGATGAACAACGGGGCCTGACCACGGCCCTCACCGGCGATGACGATCTTGTTGGTGGTGCAGAGCGTCTCGCAGCCAAGCCGCGTATTCACCAGGCTGTCGTCGGCGATGCCGAGCTTGATATCGTTCTCGATGAACGCATCGAGGATCGCATCCGAAATCTGGTCGCAGACCTTGTCGGGATGACCCTCGGAGACGGACTCGCTGGTAAACAGATAATTGGCGTGTGACACAGAAGACACTCCCCTCGCAGGTTCGATTGCAACCCCTCACGCCTTCTAGGCAGGCGTGGGGTGTTTCTTGCAGCGTCCCCGCACGCGGTCAAGGTGTGGGCGAAGCGTGGGACGGCGGATGCGGCTAAGGTAAGTTACTCTCGTCGGTCGCGGATCCTGCGCCTGTCCGCTCAGTCGTCATCGTCGCCGACGATCTCCTCGACGAGGTCGACGATGCGGCGCCTAAGCTTGGGCTCCTTGATCCGCATGAAGGCCTTGGTCAGGGAGAGCCCTTCGGAGGTGGCGAGGAAATCCGACACGTAGGCGGGGGAAGGCGCGTCTTTCATTCCTCCATCCGCCGACCCATGCAAGTTGGGAGCGCCTTCAAAGAAGAACGCTACGGGCACCTGCAGGATGTGGGAGATTTGCTGCAATCGGCTGGCCCCGATGCGGTTAGTACCTTTCTCGTACTTCTGCACCTGTTGGAAGGTGAGGCCGAGGGCATCCCCCAGCTTTTCCTGGCTCATTGCAAGCATCATGCGGCGCATGCGCACGCGGCTGCCGACATGCTTGTCAATGGGGTTCGGGGCCTTTTTGGCGACGGCCATAACGATCTCCTATGCAGCCGTGGTGCTCGCTAATGTTCCCGTTGCAGGACTGGAACGCAATCGTATTCCGAGCAAAAACGCCGGTTACTGCAAAAAATTGTTGAAACGTGAAAGCGGCCCCCAATCTACACCAGATAACTGATTAGAAAAGGCAATTCGTCGATAGTCTCAATTGTAACGGATGCGCGGAAAGTTGTAATTCCGCGCCTTGTCGACAACTTACGACTGAATCCAAGTTACGCGAACGATCCTGCCATTTAGGCCTGCATCAGGCGGGGGATGCGCGCCAGCGCGAGCCGAGGACCCCCAAAAAGGCAATGGCGACTACCACTCCGACGAGGGCGTCGCCCCAGCGGGCATAGAGGGTTGCCGCGATGGGTTGGGGCAGCGGCGCATCGAGCACGCCTTCGGCTCCGAGCGGCAAGGATTTGACGATGCGCCCGAGCGGATCGACAACTGCGGAAATTCCGCTATTGGCGGCCCGCACCAACGGAAGCCCCTCTTCGATCGCGCGTATGCGCGCCTGCTGGAAGTGCTGGTAGGGGCCTGCACTGGCGCCGAACCATCCGTCATTGGTCAGGTTGAGGAGCCATCCGGGCCGTTCCCCACTTCCGGCCACGGACGGCCAGTCGAAATAGCGGCCGACGTGGCGGTAGAGCCAGCCCTTCCGCTCGCTGCGTGGCAGCGCATTGCCGGGAAAAATGATTTCGTAGCAGACCAGCGGCAGAAAATTCGGCGCCCCTGGCGATGGCTGGGTGCGACGCTGCTCGCCCGGGATGAATCCGCCGCGGACCTTGGTGAGTTGCATCAGGCCGAGCCGCTCGAGCAACTCCTGGAATGGCAGGTATTCGCCGAATGGCACCAGATGGACCTTGTCGTAGACAGAAAGGATCGAGCCGCGGTGGTCGATCACGTAAATCGAATTGTAGGCGCGCGTGACAGGGGCATTGGCGGCGGTTTCGGGCGCGCGGATAGCCCCGGTGATCAGCACCGTTTCCGCAGGCAGGAGCGCCGCGATCTGCGCGAGCGCATCGGGTTCGCGCGTAAGGAAGAACGGAAACGCCGATTCCGGCCAGATCAGAAGCGTCACCCCGCGCAGGCCGGGAGATTGCGGGCCGCTCGGACGATCCGATAGCGCGAGATATCGGCTCATCACCTGCTGCTTCTGCGAATAGTTGAACTTTTCATCCTGCTGCAGATTGGGCTGCATGATGCGAAGGCGCACGTCCTTGACGTAGCTGGTAGGGGTGCGCTCGAGCCGCACGGCGCCGTAGATCGCAAGCGCCGCGATCGCGGCCGCGCTCAGCGCGGGAGCCAGCCATGGCCGTCTGGTGTCGGCGCGCTCATCGGCAAGGACGGCAGGTGACGCATAGACCGCCACAGCGAGAAAGGTGAGACCCCAGATACCGACGAGCGCTGCGCCCTGGGCGAGCCAGATGGGTGAGATCAGCGCATAGCCATAGGCGTTCCAGGGAAAGCCGCTGAACAAGTGACCGCGCAGCCATTCCGCAAGCGTGAGCGCGACCGCAAGGGCGAGCACGCGGGTCGCGCCGCGCGTCCAGATCAGTCGCGCCAGCGCGAGGCCGAACGCTGTGTAGAGTGCCATCCCGGCGGGCAGCGCAACGACCGCGAACGGCAGCAGCCAGCCGAAAGTCTTGGCGTCGACCAGGAACGCATGGCCGACCCAATAGAGCCCGGCGAGGAAATAGCCGAAACCGAACCACCAGCCGACCGCGGCGGCCGCGAGCACTCCACCGAAGCGGCCGCCGGCCGCGCCGTCAACGAGCCAGACCAGGATCGGAAAGGTGATGAAGGGCAGCGGCCAAACATCCGTGGGCGGCAGCGCCAGCGTCGAGGACGCGCCGGCGAGGAAGGCGATCAGAATGCGCCACCATCCCTCGGCCAGTACGATGGTATGGGCGAGGCGAGTGAGCGTCACGGCCGGTGGGCGGACTTCGATGGGACTGCGTCGGGAGAGAGCTTGTCTGCTTCGTCGCCGGTCACCGGCGGCGGGGAGGCGGGCGCGCTCGGCGGCGCCGACGCGGGTCCCAGCTGCCGCCGCATGACGGGCCGGTTGCCGTTCTGCCGGTCGAGACTGCGGTAGATCCTGAGTTTCTTCACGCGGCGGGGATCGGCGTCGAGGATTTCGAGTTCGAACGGGCCGGGCCCGGGCACGAGCTCGCCGCGCACCGGCACGCGGCCGATCCGCGTCGCCACGTATCCGGCGAGGGTGTCCACTTCCTTGGCGGTGTCGCCGACGTCGAATTCACCGATGACCGCCGTGACGTCCTCGAGGCTCGCACGGGCGTCGGCGAGAAACGAGCCGTCGGACTGGCGCACCACGCTTGGCGCCATGTCCTCGTCGTGCTCGTCCGCGATCTCGCCGACGATCTGCTCGACGATGTCCTCGATCGATACGACGCCGTCAGCGCCGCCATATTCATCGACGACGAGGGCGAGATGGATGCGGGTCGTCTGCATCTTGGCGAGCAGATCGAGCACCGGCATGGACGGCGGCGTATAGAGGATTTCGCGGATGATTTTCGTGGCCGACAGCGGCATCGACAGATCGATGGCTTTGAGGTCGAGGCCGGCAGGAAACGGTTTTTTGCGGCGCCGATTGGCGGTTGCGCTCAAGCTGGCGCGCAGCGTCATGAACGCGACTAGATCGCGGATGTGGACCATGCCGGCGGCATCGTCGAGGGTCTCGTCATAAACCACGAGCCGCGAATGGCCCGCGCTCTCGAACACCTTCATGAGTTCGCCGAGCGTGATGTCCCGTTGCACGCCGATGATGTCGGCGCGCGGCACCATCACATCCACGATGCGCCGCTCGCGCAACGCCAGGATGTTCTTGAGCATGGTGCGTTCGGTCGGCGAGAAGCCGGTCTCGCCGGCGCCGTCTTCGAGCACGTCCGTGAGGTCGGCGCGGATACTGCTCGATTTCCAGCGGAAAACCGCCCGCAGCGCCCGCGTGAACCAATTGTCGGCGTTGTCGGGCGCGACTTGGCTCGGCCGCGGTAGCGGCACGGGCAGATTGCGCGGCGCGCTCGGCTCGCTCGGACTGGGTGGGTCGGCCTCAGGCATGGAGACTAGACAGCGCTGCGAGCAATGTAGGGGTCGGGCACGTCGAGTCGGGCGAGGATCGCGGTTTCGAGCTTTTCCATTGCAGCCGCCTCGTCGTCGGTCGCGTGATCGTAGCCGGCGAGATGAAGGAATCCATGCACCGCAAGATGGGCAAGATGATGTGCAAAGGGTTTATGCTCGGCGCGCGCTTCACGTTCCGTCGTCTCGTAGGCGATTACGATATCACCGAGCAGGTGGGTTGTTCCACGAGCATGGCGCGGGTCCTTGGCGGGAAAGGAGAGCACGTTGGTCGTTGCGTCTTTAGAACGCCAATCGCGATTGAGCGCCCGGATCGCCGTGTCGTCGGTGAGCACGATAGCAAGCTCGCCACGCTGGCCCTGAATTGTTGACGCCATGGACGCAGCTTCCCCGATTGCCCGGCGCAGCAGCGCCTTGAGGCTGCGCTGCGCCGTCCAGAGCGGGGATGCGACCACGATGTCGACCCTGAGCGGCGTCCGTCGTCGGCGCACCGGCGGCGGTGCGCGCCGTTTGCGCGCCACGAACGTCATCTCGCTTCCCCGCTCGCGGGGAGGATAATGCAAGCGAGGAGGCTCATTCCTTGGTCTCGCGCGCCCGCGCGGCCTTGAGCGCCGCCTTGTCGTAGGCGTCGACAATGCGCGCCACGAGCTCGTGCCGAATGACGTCCTCGGCGGTGTAGACGACGTGACCAATTCCCTCGACGTTTCGCAGGAGCCGCGTTGCTTCCGCGAGGCCCGAGGTCTGTCCGGGCGGGAGGTCGACTTGACTCGGATCGCCGGTGACGATCATGCGGCTGTTCTCGCCGAGTCGCGTGAGGAACATCTTCATCTGCATTGCGGTCGTATTCTGGGCCTCGTCGAGGATGATGACCGCGTTCGACAGCGTGCGTCCGCGCATGAAAGCGAGCGGCGCGATCTCGATCTCGCCGGTTTCTAGCGTGCGCTCGACGATGCGCGCATCCATCAGATCGTAAAGCGCGTCGTAGATCGGGCGCAAATACGGATCGACCTTCTCGCGCATGTCGCCGGGGAGGAATCCGAGACGCTCGCCCGCCTCGACCGCCGGCCGTGAGAGAATGATGCGATCGACCTCCTTGCGCTCGAACAATTGCACCGCGTGCGCGACCGCGAGCCAGGTCTTGCCGGTGCCCGCAGGCCCGGTGCCGAAGACCAGCGCGTGGCGGCGCAGCGCGCGGATATAGGCGTCCTGCGCCGCGGTGCGCGCCCGCACGGGACGCTTGCGCAGGTTGATTTCCTCGAAAGTCGGCCGCGCGGTCGTCGGGTCATAGTCGAACAGCGAACCCTGCGCGATCGCCAAGCGGATCGCACCTTCGACGTCGCCGGAGACCAGCTCGTCGCCGCGCTTGAGCTGCTCGTAGAGTCCTTCAAGGACCCGCCGCGCGCGCTCCACGCCGTCGCGCGAGCCCGCCAGGGTGATGTGATTGCCGCGCTGCTCGGCGACCACGCCGAGACGACGTTCGATTAGCGCGAGATTCTGCCCGTATTGGCCGAACAACAGGGACGCGAGCCGGTTGTCGTCGAAAGCCAGCACGACCTGGGTTGCGGAATTGTCGCCGGGGGTGGGCGAGGACACCAACGATCCGCTGTCCGATCGAGATGAGCGCAACGGTTCAGGCCTCCATCAGCATCGCGTCCGCGTCGATGCGGGTTTCGGCGAGTGCACCGAACAGGCTGTTGGCGCCGAGGTCGGTGATCGTCACCGCTGCGATATCGCCGATCATTATCGCTGGTGCCATGACCTGAACCGGCTGGAGATATGGGGAGCGGCCGACGATCTGGCCAGCATGGCGTCCGGTCTTTTCGAACAGAACCTCGAAGCTGCGGCCGAGGCATCGCGCGTTGAACGCAGCTTGGTGGCGGTCGATGGCCGCCTGCAAGCGGTAGAGCCGCTCGGATTTCACCGCCTCCGGCACCTGATCCGGCATGTCCGCGGCCGGCGTTCCCGGCCGCGGCGAGTACTTGAAGGAAAAGGCGCCGGCGTAGCCGACCTCGTCGAGGAGCGACAGCGTCGCGCGGAAATCCTCCTCGCTCTCGCCGGGGAAGCCGACGATAAAGTCGGACGAGAACGCCATCTTCGGTTGCGCAGCGCGCATGCGCGCAATGGCTTTTAGATAATCCGCGCGAGTGTGGCGGCGATTCATGCGCGCGAGGATTCGGTCGGAACCAGACTGCACCGGCAGGTGCAGATAGGGCATCAGGCTGGGGAGATCGCGATGCGCCGCGACCAGGCTCGCCTCCATGTCGCAGGGATGGCTCGTGGTGTAGCGCAGGCGCGCGATCCCCGGCAGCTCGGCAACGCACTCCAGCAATCGCCCAAGCGTCCAGGCCGCCCCGTCGGGTCCTTCGCCGTGATAGGCATTGACGTTCTGGCCGATCAACGTGACTTCGCGCACGCCGGCGTCGGCCAATCGCTCGACTTCGGCGACGATCTTGATCACCGGTCGCGACACCTCGGCGCCACGCGTGTAGGGCACGACGCAAAAGGTGCAGAACTTGTCGCAGCCTTCCTGCACGGTGACGAAGGCGCTGACGCCGCGCGCACGCGTCGCCGCGCGGCTCGGCGCCCTCAAAATATCGAACTTGTCCTCGACCGGAAATTCCGTGTCGACGACCGCGCCCTCGCGCTCGGCCCGGGCGAGCAAACCGGGCAGGCGATGATAGTTTTGCGGGCCCACGACGAGATCGACCACCGGCGCGCGGCGGATGATCTCCTCGCCTTCGGCCTGGGCGACGCAGCCCGCAACGGCAACGGTCAAGCGGCGTCCGTTGCGCGCGGCAGCGGCTTTAAGCGCGCGCACGCGGCCGAGCTCGGAATAGACCTTGTCCGCGGCTTTCTCGCGGATGTGGCAGGTATTGAGGATGACGAGATCGGCATCCTCGATGTGGGCGGTCTCCGCGAAGCCCTCGGGCGCGAGCATGTCCGCCATACGATGGGAATCGTAGACGTTCATTTGGCAGCCGAAGGATTTGACGTAGAGCTTGCGTGGTGGGGTCATGCAAGGTGGCGTCGTTTTGCCCGCTCAGGTGCCTCAACGCTTTGATGTGCCTCGTAAATCCCGCGCCACGGGCGAGCGGCCGATGGTCAGGTTTTTACCCGCTTTGACGCCAAAAGCAAATGGGTGTGGGTTGTTCCATTCGCTACTCCGGAGCGCGGATGTCGGCGTCCTTGATGACCTTCGACCATTTGGCGATTTCGGTCTTGATATAGCCATCGAGCGCATCGGGCGTGGCGGCGTCGACGGTCATTCCGAGATCCGCGAAGCGCTGTCGGACCTCCGCCTGGCCCACAAGCCGCGTCACCTCCGAGTTCAGCCGCAGCACGATGTCGCGCGGCGTCCCGGCCGGCGCGACCAGTGCGAACCAGGTCGCTGCCTCGAAGCCGGGCAGCGCCACCTCCGCGATCGTGGGGATTTCAGGCGCGGTGGCCGCTCGCTGTGTGCTGGTGACGGCGAGCGCCCGCAACGAGCCCGCCTTCACGTTGCCGATCACGGCCGAGAGATTGGCGAAGATCAAGTCCAGCTGACCGCCGAGCAGATCGTTGATCGCCGGCGCTTCCCCGCGATAGGCGACGTGCACCATCTTGATGCCGGCCTGGAGCGAAAAAAGCTCACCCGCCATGTGCGGCGTGGTCCCGAGCCCGCCCGAGCCGAAATTGATGGCGCCGGGCTTGGCCTTGCCCAGCGCGATCAGCTCCTTGACCGATCGCACCGGCACCGAGGGATGAACGACCAGCACCAGCGGCGAGACGCCGGCCGGGGCTACCGCAACGAAGTCTCTGGCCGCGTCGATGGAGAATTTGCGATAAAGCGCTGGCGCGACCGCCAGCGTGGTCTGGCTGCCCATCATCAGCGTGTATCCGTCGGCCGCGGATTTCGCCAGTGTTTCGGCGGCGATCATCCCGCTTGCGCCGGGACGGTTCTCCACCACGATCGATTGACCCAGCGTCTCGGTCAGCTTCTGCGCCAGAATTCTGGCGGCGACGTCGGTGCCGCCGCCGGCGGCGAAGCCGACGAAGATTTTGACCGGCTTGTCCGGATATCCTGTGATCTGGCCGTTTGCCGCCGGCAGGTCTACGGCAAGCGCGAGGCCGAGCAGCAAGCCGAGCAGCATCCACGACGGTCCCGCTAAGGCTCTCTTATTCATTGCAAGACGCGCCATCAGCGTTTCGGCTTGTCGTCGAGCGGAAGCGCGTAGAGTTCGAGCCGATGATCGACCAGCCGATAACCGAGACGCCGCGCCACGTCGGCTTGCAGGCGTTCGATGTCTTCCGACTGGAACTCGATGACCTCGCCAGTGCGCAGATTGATGAGATGGTCGTGATGGCTGTCGGGCATCTGTTCGTAGCGCGCCCGCCCGTGGCGGAAGTCGTGGCGCTCGATGATGCCGGCATCCTCGAATAGCTTCACCGTCCGGTAGACCGTCGAGATCGAGATGCGGTCGTCGACCGCGGAGCAGCGCCGGTAGAGCTCCTCCACATCCGGGTGGTCATCGGCCGCCGCCAGCACGCGCGCGATCACGCGCCGCTGTTCGGTCATGCGCATACCCTTGGCGCTGCATAAAGCTTCGATGTCTTTGGGCTTCGGAGCGTTCACGACGCCTCTCCGTGCGACCGCAATATCACGCCAGGGGATTGGAATCCATTGGGTCCGCTTCGAGCACCGATCCGTGATCACACCAGATCGCGGCGAAGAATGAGCGCGGCGGAACCGCGGCCGGCCGGGTAATATGCCTTGCGCCTCCCGACCTCTCGGAAGCCGGCGCGTCGATAAAGCCGCAGCGCCGGCACGTTGCTCTCGTCCACCTCGAGAAAGACCGAGCGCGCGCCGAGCCCTGCGAGCCGGCGCAGATTGATGTCGAGTAGTTGCCGCGCCAGTCCGTTCCCTCGCCGGGGGGAGGCGACGGCGATCGACAAGATCTCCGCTTCCTCGAGAACGACCCGTGACACGATGAACCCGATGAGGCTGCGTCCCGCCATGGCGCGATGGGCGACGATGTTGCGATCGAAAAGCAAGCGTTCGAATTCGCCGTCGCTCCATCCGCGATGGAACGAAGCGCCGTGGAGCGCGGCCAAGGCGCGCGCGTCGCCCGGACGGGCGTCCGACAGCACGGGTTCGCGCGCGAACAGGCGGCTGACGATCCCTATCATCGGCGGGGCAGGCGCGCGGCGGCTTGTGGCTGCGCGTCGGGTGCGCGCAGATAGAGCGGCTTCGGCGGGCTGTGGCCGTCCGCCGTGGCGGCGCCCAGCCGCGCGATCCAAGCGATGTCGGGTGCGCCGCGCTGCTCGACCGACACCGGCGGCTCGGCTCCCCTGGGCCAAGCCGCCGCCAGCTTGCTCGCGGCGGAACCGACGATGCGTGCAGGTCCGGTCATCGCCGCGCGCGCGGCGTCGCGCACGCTTGCGACGCGCGGAGCCACAACCGTCCGCCCGCCGCTGCCGAATACCTGCAAATAGACTTGTTCATGCCGGGCGTCGATCGCTGCGACCACCTGCGTGCTATCGTCGTCGGCGATCAGCGGCGCCGCGAAGCCGGCAAGCGTGGAGAGGCCGACCGCCGGCTTTCCCGCCGCCAGCGCGATGCCGCGCGCGGCCGATATGCCCACGCGCAGCCCGGTGAAGCTGCCCGGACCGGTGGTGACCGCGATGCGGTCGAGATCGGCGAATTCGATTGCGGCCGCGCTCATCACGCGGGCGATGAGCTGCGTTACGGCCTCGGCGTGGCCGCGCGTCATGGCCAGCGTCTCGCTGGCGGCGATCCCGCTGTCGGTGTCGAGCACGGCGGCCGAGCAGGCCTCGAGCGCGGTGTCGATGGCAAGGACGCGCATGGCTTGACCTTCGCCGCCGTCGACCGCGACCTCGGATGGGTCAACGCCGACGCTCGGATTTCGCTGCCGCTATTTGCTCGGTTGAACGCTAGCGCGGATCGATCGCCCGCCGGGTCATCCCATCGGCCTGACTTCGACCACGTCGGGCAAATAGTGGCGCAGCAGGTTCTGGATGCCGTGACGCAGCGTCGCGGTCGACGACGGGCAACCCGAGCAGGCACCCTTCATGTCGAGATAGACAATGCCGTCCTTGAAGCCGCGGAAAGTGATGTCGCCGCCGTCGTTAGCGACGGCCGGCCGCACTCGCGCCTCGATCAGCTCTTTGATGGTGGCAACGGTTTCGGAATCTTTCGCCTCGAAGAACTCCTCGCGTTCATCCGATGGGGCAGCATCCGCGCTGTTCACGATCGGAGCGCCCGACATGAAGTGTTCCATGATGGCGCCGAGGATCGCGGGCTTGAGCTGCTGCCATTCGCCGGCGGTCTTGGTGACGGCGACGAAATCAGAGCCGAAAAATACCCCGGAGATCCCCGCGATCTCGAATAGGCGTTCCGCCAGCGGCGACTGGGCGGCCGCTTCCTTGTCGCGCATGTCGAGCGTGCCGCTCGTCAGCACCGGCCGTCCAGGCAGGAATTTGAGTGTTGCCGGATTGGGGGTCGGCTCGGTCTGGATGAACATGGCCTGCTCCTTGGTTGCGCAGGATCAAAGCGCCCACGATCGGGTCATTGTAGTAGGTGGCGCCGGGCGGTGGAAGTTTCAACCTGTCGCTCCGACATGCCGAGGGGCGACGGCCCGGCGTGCGGCACGCCCCTTGGCTTTCGCTTTGCCGCGCACCCCACGGCACACGAGGCTCGGCTGTCACGACATGGCGTCGAGCTCCTCGTCGCTGAGGTGGCCGGGCACGATCGCGACCGGGATGGGAAAGTCGCCCGCGGTCTTGCTGACACTGGACACGAGCGGCCCCGGTCCCTCCTTGCCCGTTGCGGCGGCGAGTACCAGGATGGCGATGTCTTCGTCGTCCTCGATGAGATTGAGGACTTCCTGCGCTTTCTCGCCTTCACGGATCACGCGCTGCGGCATCACGCCGGTGAGGCTCGACGCGCGCGCCGCGTGGCGATCGAGCACGGCATTTGCCTCCTCGTGCGCCTCCGCACGCATGATGTCGGCGACGCCGAGCCATTGCTGATTGCGGTCGTGGGTTTCGATCACGCGCAGCATGAGCACGGTTGCGCCGATGCGCAGCGCGCGCCGGCTGGCGAAATAGAGCGCCCGATCGCATTCCGGCGAATCGTCGATGACCACCATGAATTTCGGCGAATGACCAGCTTCGTAGCTGCGCCGCTTCTTGCTCATCGGGCTCCTCACCGCCACCGGGGTCACGTTATTGTCGTGACTTTGATTGTCGTGACTTTTCACGGCAACCCGCTGCGCCGGAAAACGCGGCCGGTCGCCGGTGGCGTTGCAAAAACTCGAGAATCTTGCCACGCCGTTCGGGGGCGGCACAAGGCCACGCGCGGCAAGGCAGTTCAGGCAGCGGGTTTTGAGCCTCGCGTCAGCGGCGTACGAATCCGACGATGTCCTTGACCGCTTTCATGGTGTCCGCCGCGATGACTTGCGCGCGCGCGGCGCCGTCGGCGAGCACGGAATCGATGTAGACGGGATCGGCGATGAGCCGCTTCATCTCGGAATTGATCGGGCCGAGTTTGACGACCGCGAGATCGACCAGCGCGGCCTTGAAGGTGGAGAACTGCGCGCCGCCGAATTCGTTGAGAACCTCCACCTTGCTCTTGCCCGCAAGCGCGGCGTAGATGCCCACGAGGTTGTCGGCCTCGGGTCGCCGCTCGAGTCCCTTCTCGTCGTGCGGCAAGGGATCCGGATCGGTCTTCGCCCTGCGGATCTTGTGCGCAATGGCGTCGGCATCGTCGGTCAAATTGATGCGCGACTGGTCGGACGCATCGGATTTCGACATCTTCTTCGAGCCGTCGCGCAGCGACATCACGCGCGTCGCGGGACCTTGGATCAACGGCTCGGGTTGGGGAAAGAACGCATCGCCGTAGCCGTGCGCCTGGATCGACTTTCCGAAGTCGTTGTTGAATTTCTGCGCGATGTCGCGCGAGAGCTCCAAGTGCTGCTTCTGGTCCTCGCCGACGGGTACATGCGTGGCACGATAAACCAGGATGTCGGCGGCCATCAGAGTCGGATAGGCGTAGAGACCGACCGAGGCATTCTCGCGGTCCTTGCCCGCTTTCTCCTTGAACTGGGTCATGCGGTTGAGCCAGCCGAGGCGGGCGACGCAGTTGAACACCCAGGCGAGCTCGGCATGCTCGGCGACCTGGCTCTGGTTGAACACGATGTGTTTTTTCGGGTCGATGCCGCAGGCAATGAAGGCCGCGGTGACCTCACGCGTATTTTTCGGCAGCTGCTCGGGCCCGCCCCAGACCGCAATCGGCTGGGTGATGGCGTGCAGGTCGACCACGCAATAGATGCAGTCGTACTTGTCCTGCAACGCGACGAACTTTGCGATCGCGCCGAGATAGTTGCCGAGGTGCAGGTTGCCGGTCGGCTGCACGCCGGAAAACACCCGCTCCTTGAATGCCATGCCCGAACCCTCGCCGGTTGCGCCGCCAAATGGCATGACCCGCGGCGCGGGTGCAAGCCCGGCTTAGGCCGGTGGATGGCTGCGATGAGGTCGCGCACGCGCCCACGGTCGTGACGTCGCGCGCAAACGACATGGGGATGGCCTCCGCGCGTATTGTAATTGGCGCCCCGCCTTGCCGTCATCCCCGCGGTCTTGCGGCCCCGACTCGGTCGAGGACGCGCTGCCGCATCCAAGGCGCGCGATTGCCTCGAGCAATTCGGCCGCTATAGTGCGCGCGCATTTCGGGTGGGAGCTTCCGGATGGCCGCGACTCGATTCGACGTCCTCGGCATCGGCAACGCGATCGTGGACGTGATCGCGCGCACCGACGACGCTTTCCTCGCCAAGCATCAGATGGGCAAGGGTACCATGCGGCTGATCGACGAGGCGCAGGCCGCGGGACTCTACGATGCCATGGGCCCGGCCGTGGAGGTTTCCGGCGGCTCGGCGGCGAACACCATCGTGGGCGCGGCGAGCCTCGGGGCGCGCGCGGCCTTCATCGGCAAAGTCAAGGACGACGAACTCGGCCGCGTTTTTGCCCACGATATTCGCGCCGCGGGTGTCGCGTTTGCGACGCCGCCGGCTTCCGCCGGCCCATCAACCGCGCGCTGCTACGTGCTGGTCACGCCCGACGGCGAGCGCACCATGAACACCTATCTCGGCGCCGCTCAGGACTTGCATCCGAACGATATCGACGCCGCCACCATTGCCGCCGCTCAAATCATCTATCTCGAGGGTTATCTCTGGGATCCGCCGCACGCGAAGGAGGCCTTCCTCAAGGCGGCGAAGATTGCGCACGACGCCGAGCGCGACGTCGCGCTGACCTTGTCGGATGCGTTCTGCGTCGACCGTTATCGCGCGGAATTCCTCGATCTCATCCGTGCCGGCACCGTCGATCTCGTTTTCGCCAACGAGCGTGAACTGCACAGCCTGTACGAGACCGCCGACTTCGACACCGCGGTCGATGCGCTGCGCAACGACGCGCGGCTTGCGGTGGTCACGCGCAGCGAAAAGGGTTGTCTGATCGTAACGCGCGAGGAAACCTCTGCTGTTCCGGCGAGCCCCGTGGAGCGCCTGGTCGACGCCACCGGCGCCGGCGACCTCTTCGCCGCGGGTTTTCTGGTCGGGCTCGCGCGCGGCGCCGACTATCGCGATGCGGCGCGGCTCGGGGCGTTGGTGGCGGCCGAGGTGATCCAACATCTCGGCGCCCGGCCCGAGACGTCGCTCAAGGCTTTGGCGCAGGACAACGGCTTCGATCTTTGAACCCGCTAGCCCTTGGCGCGGGCTTCGGGGTGACAAGTCACCGGATGCGAGGCGTCAGGCATCGGTCCGACCCGACCGCCCTCCCGAACTCACGATTTCCGCCCCTGAGCCCTGAGCGCACCGCGTGTCGGGCTCCTTGTCCACAGCGATTCACAGAAATCTGTGGCTGTTGCCGCGCTGTCTCGGAACCGTCGTGGTGATCTGGCATTGGTGGCCGGAAAGTTCCCAGGAGTGTTGTTGGTTCCAGGAGGTATTTATGGGTTCGCTTGCAGACGGTCTCCCCAGCCGGTTCCCGATCGGTACGCGCTACGTGGTCGAGGGCCGCGGCGGGGGAGAGGGACGCCTTCGCATCCGTTTGCGATATCTCGAGTTTCCCGATGGCCGCCACGTCGAACTGCCCGCCGATCTGGCAAACCGGACGCGCGCGCGTCGCCGGCGCCTTCCTCGGCGAGGCAAGGCTCGAAAATAATTTCGAGGACAGGAACCGCGGGGAAGCCCGAGCGTTGAAAGCATAGCGCCGGGTGGAGTGCCCCCCAGCCCCCAACCCCTCACCCATCCGGCGACAGACCCTGGCCCCTTTTGGCGCCGGGGTCTTCCTTTGTGGGCCGCTGTGGAAAACGGCAATGGGTATGGAACCTGGACCCTCCGCTTGCGATTGAATGCGTTGGCGCATTACCCAATGCGGGCTGGCGTCGGCGCCGGGTTGGCGGACCTCTCCCTTCGGGACGAAACCCGGCGCGTTTTCTTGTCTGAATACTCGGCGCCCCTGCCGCGCACAGAATCGGCGCATGATCTCAGCGGATTGATAGCTGGCGCCTGCTTGCGCGCTAAGCGCGGCCCACCACCAGATCATCCCGGTGCACCATCTCGGCGCGGCCGCCGAACCCGAGGATTGAGAGAATGTCGGCCGACGAGCGACCTTTGATCTTGGCGGCGTCCTCGGCGTCGTAGGCGACGAGGCCGCGACCGACCTCGGCGCCATCGGGTCCGCGAATAACGACGGCATCGCCGCGCGCGAAAATGCCCTCGACGTGGATGACGCCGGCGGGCAGCAGACTCCTGCCGTTGCGCAGCGCCGCAACCGCGCCGGCATCGATGGTCAACACGCCCTTGGGCTCGAGCGAGCCCGCGATCCATTTCTTGCGTGCGGTGATGGGATTGGCCGGCGTGAGGAACCAGGTGCAGCGCGCGCCGCCGGCGATCGCCGCGAGCGGATGCGCGACGCGGCCGGAGGCAATCACCATATGCGTGCCGCCATGGGTGGCGATCTTGCCGGCCTCGATCTTGGTCTGCATGCCGCCGCGGGAGAGCTCGGAGCCGGCCGCGCCCGCCATCGCTTCGATCGTGGGCGTGATGCGCTCCACCAGCGGCACCAGCTTGGCCTTGGCATTGCCGGCCGGGGGCGCGTCGTAGAGCCCATCGACGTCCGAGAGCAACACCAGCAGATCCGCGCTCGCCATGGTGGCGACGCGCGCGGCCAGCCGGTCGTTGTCGCCGTAGCGGATTTCGTTGGTCGCGACCGTGTCGTTCTCGTTGATCACCGGCACCGACCGCAACTCCAGCAGTTTGCCGATCGTGGAGCGCGCATTGAGATAGCGTCGGCGCTCCTCGGTGTCCTGCAGCGTGACCAGCACCTGCCCGGCGGTGATGCCGTGGCGGCCAAGCACCTCCGACCAGGTGCGCGCCAGCGCGATCTGGCCGACGGCGGCGGCGGCCTGACTGTCTTCGAGCTTGAGCGGTCCCGCCGGCAGTTTCAGCACGGCGCGGCCAAGCGCGATGGCGCCGGAGGAGACCACGAGCACGTCGCGCTTGTCGCGGTGCAACTTGGCAATGTCCTCGGCAAGCGACGAGAGCCAGGCGTCATGCAATCGCCCGCCGTCGCTGTCGACCAGGAGCGAGGAGCCGACCTTTATCACCATGCGGCGGAAGTCGGTGAGGGAGAGGGCGCGGGACATGTGGAAAGCTTGCGGCTGACCGGCGGCACGCGACAACCATTGTCGCGCCGATGCGTTGTTTAGCATGCGCTTTCGGGTCTCCGCCAAGGCGTAACGGCATGCGCAGGCATCACCCCTGCGGATGCCACGCCTTGGCAACGATACTGGGCCGTTCCTGGTGCCGCGTTTGGTCGATCACCCTCAACAGCGCGCGCAACACGTCGGGCACGCCCGCACCGGTCGCCGCCGAAACGACGAGCGGCGTCTTTTTGGCGGCGCGCTCGAGCCGCGCAGTCTGTCGTTTCAATTGCTCCGGCGTCAGCGCATCGGCCTTGTTGAGCGCCACCACCTCGGGCTTCTCGCCGAGCCCCTGGCCATAGGCCTTAAGCTCCGCGCGCACGGTCTTGTACGCGACCCCGGCGTGCTCGACTGTGCCGTCGACGAGATGCAGGAGCACGCGGCAGCGCTCGACGTGGCCGAGGAAGCGGTCACCCAGTCCCGTGCCTTCGTGGGCGCCCTCGATCAGGCCCGGAATATCGGCGAGTACGAACTCGCGGCTGTCGATCTCGACCACGCCGAGCTGGGGATGCAGCGTCGTGAATGGGTAGTCGGCAATCTTCGGCTTGGCGGCGCTCACCGCCGCCAGGAAGGTCGATTTGCCCGCGTTGGGCAGACCGACAATGCCGGCATCGGCAATCAGCTTGAGGCGCAGCCGGATCGTGAGTTCCTCGCCGGGTTGGCCGGGATTGGCATGGCGCGGCGCACGGTTGGTCGAACTCTTGAAGTGGGTATTGCCGAAGCCGCCCTTGCCTCCGCGCGCGACCACCGCCCGCTGTCCCACGTCGGTGAGGTCGGCGAGCAAGGTCTCGCCGTCCTCCTCGTAGACCTGCGTCCCGGCCGGCACCTTCAGCACGATATCGCCGCCGTTCGCGCCGTGGCGGTCCTTGCCCATGCCGCCGCCGCCGTTCTTGGCTTTGAAATGCTGCTGGTAGCGGTAATCGATGAGCGTATTGAGCCCGTCGACCGCCTGCAGGATCACGTCGCCGCCCTTGCCGCCGTCGCCGCCGTTCGGCCCGCCGAACTCGATGAATTTCTCGCGCCGGAACGACACGCAGCCGTTGCCGCCGTCGCCCGAGCGGACGTACACCTTGGCTTCATCGAGGAATTTCATGACGCACGATATGCGATCACAGATGCAAAATACGAGACCCCGCGCGGATGGTCTCTTCGCGCGGCGCTAAAGAAATTCAGCCAAAAACTTGCGGGAAGGGAAGTATCCGTCGGGAGGGGCCAGGGCGGGCCATGCCTCACTGATGCGGCCCAATAGGCCGCTCCCGACGCTACCGTTCGCCAAGTCTGCCGCTACGCCTCGGCCCGAACGCTGCCGCTGCGATCATCGCGGCCAAAGTAACCCGGGGGCATTGCACCTCCCTCGGTTGTCGTGCGCGTCACCCCGACAGTGACCCGTACACATAATAATCCTGGTCACGATCGGCGCCACTGTCAATGGGCGCTCGCTCGCCGCCGTTCAAATCATGTGTCAACAAGTTCCCGCTGTACAACGTGTCAACCGACGCCGCCGTTGCGGTCGCGGCGCAGCACCTTGCCCGGCAGCGCGCCCGTGTGGGTCGCGTCCTCGACCACGATGGTGCCGTTGACGATCACGGTGGTGCGCTTGCCGCTCGGATATCGATGTGGATCGGCATAAGTGGCGCGGTCTCTAAAGTCAGCGGGATCAAAAATCGTCACGTCGGCGCGGTAGCCTTCCCGCAGCAGACCGCGGTCCTTCAATTTCAGCGCCCGGGCGGTGGCGCCCGTCATCTTGTGGACGGCGAGTTCGAGCGGAATGATGCCGAGCTCGCCGACATAATGGTCGATGATGCGCGGGAACGTGCCGTAGAAGCGCGGGTGCGGCATGCCTTGGCTCACGGTGCCGTAGGTCGCAACGCAATTGCCGTCTGAACCCACGAGCGCAAGCGGCGAGCGTAAAATATCGCGGATATCGTCTTCGGAGATCGAGGTGACGAGCACCCGCGTCGCGCCTTCGTCCGCAACGAGATAGTCGGCGACGGTGTCGATCGGGTCCTCGGCGCGCTCGGCCGCGAGCGCGCCGATCGTGCGCCCGGCATGCTGCGGCAGGTTGGGCGAGATCGAAATCCGCACGCAGTCCCAGGATGGAATACGGCCCCAATTATTGAGCCCATGGCGGGCGATGTCCGCGCGAATGCGCGCGCGCGTATCCTTATGCGTGAGACGCTCCAGCATCGCCTCGACGCCGCCCGCCTGCACCCATTGCGGCATCAGGTTCTTGAGCGGATTGCTCCCGGCGGCGTAGGGATAGGCGTCGCAGTCGACGTCGAGCCCGCGCAACTTCGCCGCCGCGATCATGTCGAGCACACGCGCGGCCTTGCCCCAATTGTCGAGCCCCGAGCACTTCAAGTGCACGATCTCGACGTGCACCTCGCAGGCGCTTGCGATCGCGATCGCTTCCTCGACCGCCTCCTGCACCTTGTTGGATTCGTCGCGAATGTGGGTGAAATAGCCGGCATTGTAGCGTTTGACCACGCGGCAGAGCGCGATCATCTCGTCCGCCTGCGCGTAGCTGCCGGGCGCGGTGAAAAGGCCCGACGAGAGCCCGAGTGCGCCGGCGTCGAGCGCTTCCTCGAGCAAGGCGATCATGGCCTTGAGCTCGGCCGACGTCGGCGTGCGGTTCTCCATGCCCATGACCATCAGCCGCAGCGTATTGTGGCCGACCAGCATGCCGGCGTTCACCGCGGTCGTGGGGAAGCTCGCGAGGTAATCCGAGAACGTCGTTGCCTTGAACGGCAGCCACGGCGCGCTTGCGCTGAGATAATCGCGCAGCAACTCGACCTTACCTGGCAGCGCGGGCGCGACGGAAAAGCCGCAATGGCCGACGATCTCGGTGGTCACGCCTTGGCGTACCTTGCTCTCGGCCCTGGGATTGATCGGCAGCGTGAAGTCGGAATGGGTCTTGATGTCGATGAAGCCCGGCGCCACGGCAAGGCCGTGCGCGTCGATGAGCTTGGCTGCTGTGTCATCGATGCGCGCACCGACAGCGGCGATGCGGCCGTCGCGGATGGCGATATCGCCGGGCTTGCCGGCGGCTCCGGTGCCGTCGAAGAGAAGACCGCCGCGGATCAGGATGTCATGGCGCGCGCTCAAGTCGCGACCAACCCTTTGAGCTCGGCTCCATTGCCCTCGAGGCTCCTTCTTGGCGACAAGCTTTGCCCCCTGCGTGCTCCAGAGCGGGATCGCGCTGCCGGCTGGATACGAGCCTATTACACTGTGCTCAGGCTCGCTCCAGCTTTTGAGCCCAAGGGCGTTGACGCCCGTCTTCGCGGGTTATGGCCCACCGCCTGCGGTCGAGACGGAAACGATCGACCGGCGCGGACGAGGCGAGCGCGCGGATGCGATAGAGACCGACGCCCGTCCACTGGAAGCCGCATTTTTCCAACACCCGGCGCGAAGCAGGGTTGCTCACGCGCGCGCCGCCCGCCACCGCGTCGTAGCCGAGATCGCCAAAGGCATGATCGATCACGGCGCGCACGGCTTCGGTGGCGTAGCTTTGGCCCCAGAATGGAACGCCGAGCCAATAGCCGATCTCGGGCGGTTCCTCGCCGAAGCGTGCGATCCCGCAACCGCCGATGACGTCGCCGCCACGCGTGGCAATCAAGAACACGATCTCGCCGTCGGACGCGTTCGCGGCCGTGATGAAGCTTTGCGCATCCGCGAGCCCATAGGGATGTGGGATGCGCAGCGTGTTCTCCGCGATCCGACGATCGTTGGCGAGCGCGGCGATGGTTCTTGCATCTTCGAAGCACGGCGCACGCAGGATGAGCCGCTCGGTTGCGAGGACGGGAATGTTCCTCTCCCGCAAGCTCTCCGGCGCACTTCGATCAAGCAATGTCATTGCACGGGCTCCTCGAAAGCGAAGAGGGGAGCCGGCATCCCGTCTCCCCTCTTGGTACCCGTGTGGGTCCGCCGGTTCGATGGGAGCCGGCAGACCTCGATGAAGTCTACCGTCTTATTGGGCCACGGCCTCCGTCATCGGCAGAACCGATACGAACACCCGGCCCTTGGCTTTGGTACGGAACTCGACGCGACCGTTGATCAGCGCGAACAGGGTATGGTCCTTGCCCAGGCCTACATTGGGGCCCGGGTGCCACTTGGTGCCGCGTTGGCGCGCGATGATGTTGCCGGCAAGCACGTGCTCGCCGCCGAAAATCTTCAGGCCGAGCCGCTGACTGTTCGAGTCGCGGCCGTTGCGGGATGATCCGCCTGCTTTCTTGTGGGCCATGGCTTCAGGTCCTTCGGTCCGCAGTTATGTAATCCAACTTTGTGACGAAATCATCACTTCTTCTTGCCCTTGCCGCCCGATTTCGGCTTGTCGGCTTTCTTCGCCGGGGTTTTGGCCGGCTTCTTTGCTGCCCTGGCTTGCGTTTTGGCGTCTACTTTGCGTTTGGGCGTCTTGGTCTCGGCAGGTTCGGCCTCCTCGGGCGCGGCCGGCGCTGCGGCGACGGGCTTTGGTTCAGGCTTGGGCCTTGCGGTCTTGGTCGGCTTTGCCCCGTCGGTGAGGATTTCGGTCACGCGGATGAGCGTGAATTCCTGCCGGTGGCCACGCTTCCTGCGCGAATTCTTCCGGCGGCGCTTCTTGAAGGCGATGATCTTCGGCCCGCGTCCCTGCTCGAGGACTTCGGCGGCGACCGAGGCGCCGGCAACGGTTGGTTGACCCAAGCTGACGCTGTCGCCGCCCACCACCAAGACCTCGCCGAACTGCACGATCTCGCCGGGATCGCCCTTGACCTTCTCGACCTTGATCACGTCCTCGGCGGCGACGCGGTATTGCTTGCCGCCGGTTCTGATCACTGCGAACATCGCTTTCGTCCTCGTGTTCGGTTCCGGCGCTCGGATCAGTCCGGACCGGCTTCTTTCAGTCGGTTGTGGGCTTTGCGGGCGCCAATCGCCATGACACAGGATGGGGCACGCGAAGGCTCCCGCATCCAATCTCGCCTAAGCCGAGGCGGCCCTTAAAAACGCACATCGACCCGGGCCGACGTGTGGCGCATGCTGACGTGCGGCGCATGCTTATGGCGGCCGAGGCCGAAACTGTCAAGGAAATGGGCCTTTCGGCGTCTATGATCGCCTCGTGCGCAGCGAGCGCCGCCAAACATTTCAATTTGCCCCTGCCGGCCAATTTGCCCATATAGAGCGGCGACAACGGGCCTCTCATGAGCGCGCTCGCCAACCATGCCTTCGTCAAGATGAACGGCCTCGGCAATGAGATCGTGGTGGTCGACATGCGCGGGCAGCCGGGAGCGATCGGTGCGGCCGAGGCGCGCGCCGCCGCGCAGCCCAATGGAGCGCCCTACGACCAACTGATCACGCTCCACGCGCCGCGCACGCCCGGCACCGACGGCTACCTGCGCATCTACAATAACGACGGGTCGGAAGCGGGGGCCTGTGGCAATGGCATGCGCTGCGTCGCCGAGCTCTTGTTCAAGGAAACTGGCAAAAGCGCATTGACGTTGGAAACGACGGCCGGATTGCTGGGTTGCTGGAAGGACGACAGGCCGCTGGTTTCGACCGTCGACATGGGCAAACCGCGTTTCGCCTGGAACGAGATCCCGCTCGCCGAGAAATTCGACGATACCCGCGCCATCGCGCTGCAGATCGGGCCGACGGCCAAGCCGATCTTGCATTCGCCGTCCGTCGTCAGCATGGGCAATCCCCACGCCATCTTCTGGGTCGACGACGTCGGCGCCTATGACCTCGGCAAGCTCGGCCCGCTGTTGGAAAACCATCCGATCTTTCCGGAACGCGCGAACATTTCGCTCGCGCAAGTGGCTTCGCGCGACCACCTCGTCCTGCGCACCTGGGAGCGTGGCGCCGGCCTCACCAAGGCCTGCGGCTCGGCCGCCTGCGCAGCGGCGGTCGCGGCGGTGCGCCTGGGTCTGGTCGGCCGCACGGTGACGGTCACGCTGCCGGGCGGCGACTTGCGCATCGAATGGCGCGCGCATGACGACCACGTGCTGATGACCGGCCCGGTGGCGTACGAGTACGACGGCAAATTCGATCCGGCGCTATTCGAGGTGAGTGCGACCCAATGAGCGTCGATGTCGTCACCTTCGGCTGCCGGCTCAACGCCTATGAGGCGGAGGTGATCCGCCGCCAGGCGCAAGCGGCCGGGCTCGCCGATGCGGTCGTTGTCAATACCTGCGCGGTGACGGCGGAGGCGGTGCGGCAGTCGCGCCAGGCGATCCGCAAGCTCAAGCGCGAGTATCCCGACGCGCCCATCGTGGTCACGGGCTGCGCGGCGCAGACCGAACCCAAAACCTTCGCCCACATGCCGGAAGTCGCATTGGTGCTGGGCAACGAGGAGAAGATCAGCGCGCAGGCCTGGCGACAGCATCGCGATGTTTTGGCGCGAGCATCCTTCGGCGTCGCCGCCGAGGAAAAGATCGCCGTCAATGACATCATGGCGGTGAGGGAGACGGCCGCGCATCTCATCGACGGCCTCGAGGGCCGCTCGCGCGCCTTCGTGCAGGTGCAGAATGGCTGCGACCACCGCTGCACCTTTTGCATCATTCCCTTTGGTCGCGGCAATTCGCGCTCGGTACCCATGGGCGAGGCGGTCGCGCAGGTGCGCAGGCTGTGCGCGCGCGGCTATCGCGAGATCGTTCTCACCGGCGTCGATCTCACCAGCTACGGCGGGAAGCTCCCGGGCGCACCCAAGCTCGGCACGCTGGTGAAGCAGATTTTGAAGCATGTGCCGGAACTTGCGCGGCTGCGACTCTCATCGATCGATTCGGTCGAGGCCGACCGCGACCTCCTCGATGCATTCGCGACCGACGCACGGCTCATGCCGCACCTGCATCTGTCCCTGCAGGCGGGCGACGATCTCATCTTGAAGCGCATGAAGCGCCGCCATTCACGCGCCGACGCCATGGCCTTCTGCGAAGCGGTGCGGCGACTGCGGCCTGACGTGGTCTTCGGCGCTGACATCATCGCCGGGTTTCCGACCGAGACCGAGGATATGTTCGCGCGCTCGCTCGCTCTCGTCGATGAATGCGGGCTCACCCATCTCCACGTCTTTCCGTTCTCGCCGCGGCCCGGCACGCCCGCCGTGCGCATGCCGCAAGTCGAGCGCGAGGTGATCAAGGATCGCGCCCGGCGGCTGCGCGAGAAAGGCGAGGCGGCGCTGCGCCGTCACCTCGACGCGCAAGTGGGCCGCAGCCATCGTGTCTTGACCGAATCCCGTGAGCTCGGCCGCACCGAGCATTTCACCCGCGCGCGCCTTGCGACGCCCATGCAGCCGGGGATCATCCTCGACGTCACCATCACCGGACACGACGGCCGTCAGCTCCTTGCCGTGTAGGAACGGGAGCGAAGCTATTTTTTTGCCTGCGTGTGTTATAAGCCATTGGTCTGCCGGGAGCCTGACATGCCGGATTTTCGCGAGCACATCGTCACCAGCGTCGAGGCGCTGGAGCGCATCTACGGCGAGCCCTATGGGCCCTCGATTGCCAAGGAGACCGACCGTATCACCCCCCAGTACGGCGCCTTCATCGAGGCGGCGCCGTTCTTCGCGCTGGCCACGGCGGGTCCCGACGGCCTTGATTGTTCCCCGCGCGGCGATGCACCGGGCTTCGTGCGCATTCACGACGAGAAGACGCTGCTGGTTCCCGACCGGCGCGGCAATAACCGCATCGACAGCCTGCGCAATATCCTTTCTGACCCGCGCGTGGCGCTGCTCTTTCTCATTCCGGGCTGCGGCGAGACCATTCGCATCAACGGCCGCGCCGCAATCTCGACCGATCCGGAGCTGTGTGCGAGCTTTGCAGTGAACGAGAAGGCGCCGCGCGCGGTGCTCGTCGTGTCGGTCGATCGCATCTTTTATCAATGCGCGAAGGCGATCGTGCGCTCGAAGCTGTGGGATCCGTCGCGCCACGTGGACCGCAAGAGCCTGCCGAGCAACGGCACGATTCTCGCCGAGTTGACCGAGGGCAAGATTGGCGGCGAGGCCCATGACCGTGCCGCGCCCGAGCGCTTGAAGGCGACGCTGTACTGAGCGCAGCGCGCTCCTTGCCGGTGCGACATCGCAATCAGCGGGCGAGCGCGTCACCCGGCCATCCGCACGCGCTCAGCAGTTGCTGCATGTGCGACGGCACGGCCGCACTGACGCGGATCGGCGCGCGATTCTTGTAGAGCGGCACCACGATCTCGCGCGCGTGCAGGCTAAGGCCGGGACCGCCTGTCCGCGGGGCGCCTCCATAGACGCTGTCGCCGACGATGGGCCATCCCATGGCAGCGCAATGCACGCGCAGTTGATGGGTGCGGCCGGTGAGCGGCTCGAGCGCAAGCCAAGCGACGTCATGGCTTTCGTCGCTGCCGGCGGAAGGCAATCGCGTGCGCCCCATCACCTTCCATGTGGTTACCGCCGGCTGGCCCGAGGGATCGTGCTTCATCCACCAGCCGCGAGTTGCGTCCTTACGGCCGAGGGGCAGCTCGATGCGGCCTTCGTCCTGCGGCGGCCCGCCCGTCACCACCGCCCAATAGGTCTTGCCGACTTGTCCGCTCTTGAACAGGCGGCCGAGCGCGGCCAGCGCCTTGCGATGGCGGCCGAGCACCAGGCAGCCCGAGGTGTCGCGATCGAGACGATGCGCGAGCGCGGGCGGTCGTGGCAGGCCGAAGCGGAGCGCGCCGAAATAATCTTCGAGGCTTTCGCCGCCCTTCGGCCCCTTGTGAACGGCCAAGCCTGCCGGCTTGTCGATCACCAGCATCAGGCCGTCGCGATAGATGAGCCGAGCCACTATCTCTTCCGGGGTCATGGTCACTTACCAAGATTCGGCGAAACCGCTATCACCACGTGCCCGCGAGCGAACCGGAAGAATATGAACGATCAATCGACAGAGAAGCAAAGCTGGTGGCAGCGGCTCAGCGGCGGTCTCAAGCGCACGTCGGCGTCGATCGGCGGCGCCGTGACCGATCTCGTCGCCAAGCGCAGGCTCGACCAGGCGATGCTCGACGAGATCGAAGAGGTGCTGATCCGCGCCGATCTCGGCGTCGAGAGCGCGGCGCTGATCGCCGCCGCGGTGGGCGAGGGACGTTACGACAAATCGATCACGGCCGATGAGGTGAAAGCGGTCGTCGCCGCCGAAGTCGAGAAGGTCCTTACCCCGGTGGCCAAGCCGCTCTTGATCGGCGCAGGAAAGCCTTTCGTCGCCCTCGTCGTCGGCGTCAACGGTTCGGGCAAGACCACGACCATCGGCAAGCTCGCCGCCAGGTTCCGCGCCGAAGGCCGCTCGGTGATGCTCGCCGCCGGCGATACCTTCCGCGCGGCCGCCATCGACCAGCTCAACATCTGGGGCGGGCGCAGCGGCGCGTCGGTGATCGCGCGCGCCCCGGGCGCCGACGCCGCCGGGCTCGTTTTCGACGCGCTCACGCAAGCGCGGGGCGAGGAAGTAGACGTGCTGCTCGTCGACACCGCCGGTCGCCTGCAGAACAAGGCGGTGCTGATGGACGAGCTGCAGAAGATCGTGCGCGTGATGAAGAAGGTCGACCCCGCCGTGCCGCATGCCGTTTTGTTGGTGCTCGACGCAACGGTCGGGCAGAATGCGCTCTCCCAGGTCGAGGTCTTTCGCGACATCGCCGGCGTCACCGGGCTTGTCATGACCAAGCTCGACGGCACCGCGCGCGGCGGCATCTTGGTTGCCATTGCGGCGAAATACGGCCTGCCGGTGCATTTCATCGGCGTGGGCGAAAGTATCGACGATCTCGCACCGTTCTCGGCGAAGGATTTCGCGCGGGCGATCGCGGGGATTGAATGAAATCGTGTCTTCCGCGGTGGGACGGTGAAGTCCCGGGCGACATGGTAATTGCCGGTCGGGCAGGCTACACACAGCGCCCATGACCGCGAAAAAGGCTCAGCTCAGTCCCCTCCTCAAGCTCGTGCTCGATCTCGGGCCGTTGCTGCTGTTCTTCCTCGCCAATTCGCGTCCGGCGCTGTTCTTGCCGCTGGTCTCGCCCATACTGCCGGCGGATATTGCCTCGGGCGAGCACACCGGTATTTTCGTTGCGACCGCGGTGTTCATGGTCGCCGTGGTGCTCGCGCTCGCGGTGTCGTACGCGCTGACGCGGCACTTGCCCGTCATGCCGCTCGTTACCGCGGTCATCGTGCTGGTATTTGGCTCGCTCACGCTGGTCCTGCACGACGAGCTCTTCATCAAGCTCAAGCCCACCATCATCTATCTGTTGTTCGGGGCTGTGCTGCTCGGCGGACTGGCGGCCGGCAAATCGTTGCTCGGGATGGTGTTCGATTCCGTCTTCCATCTCACCGAGGAAGGCTGGCGCAGGCTGACCTTGCGCTGGGCGCTGTTCTTCTTCGCGCTTGCCATCCTCAACGAGATTGTGTGGCGGTCGCAGACCACCGACGTATGGGTGACCTTCAAGGTTTTCGGCGTGGTACCGCTGACCTTCCTGTTCGCTGCTTTGCAATATCCGCTATTGACGCGATATGCCGCGCCGGAGAAGGCGCAAGAGCGATAGTCATGGATTGGCGAGCGCCTGTTCGATCGCCGGCTTCAAGGCGGTGTCGAGATTATCAGGCGTGACGGGCCCGATCAGCTTATAGGCGATGCGGCCGTCGCGACCGACGACGAAGGTCTCGGGTACCCCGTACACCCCCCATTCGATGGCCGCGCGGCCGTTGTCGTCAGTGCCGTTGGCGGCAAACGGATTGCCATAGCGGCCGAGAAACCGCCGCGCATTGTCGGGCTGGTCCTTGTAATTGATGCCCACCACGCGCACGCGCGGGTCCGCCGCCAGCGTCATCAGCAGCGGTGCTTCGTCGCGACACGGCACGCACCACGACGCCCACACGTTGAGCACCGTCACCTGGCCCTTGAAATCCGCACTGTCGACACCGGGCACCGGCTTGCCCTCGCGCGCGAGCCCGGCCAGCGGCGGCAGGTCGGTGCGCGGGGCAGGGTGTCCGATCAAGGCCGACGGAATGCGCGAGGGGTCGCCGGCACCGAGCCGCAGCACGAACAGCGCGGCGAGTCCGAGAAAGGCAATGAGCGGGATGAATACGATCATCCGGCGCCGCCACGCGCCCACATCCTTGTCGACCGGGTTCTTTTCAGCCGGCTTCTTTTCGATCACGCTCACGACTTCTCCTCATTCGCGCGCTCCGAGCGCCGTGCAATGCCCTGCGCGTCGAAGGCGTCCAGCATGCGGCTCAGGTGCCGGCGGTCGAACACGATCCAGGCGACCAGTCCCGCCACGATTGCGATCGCGGCCGCATACGCAGTCACGATGAACGCGGCATGTGGACCGAGATTCATCGTCAGAATCCCGCGCGCGCGTCGGCCCGCATCATCATCATGGTACGCACGCGCCGCCGCAGGATCTCGTTGCGCATGGCGGCCAGATGCAGCGTCAGGAACAACAGCGTGAACGCAACGAGCATGACGATCAGCGGCACGAGGATGGTGGGATGAATCGTCGATCCGTCCAGGCGCAGCACCGAGGCCGGTTGGTGCAGCGTGTTCCACCAATCCACCGAGAACTTGATGATGGGAATGTTGATCGCGCCGACGAGCGTGAGAACCGCGGCCGCCCGGGCGGCCCGCGTGGGATCATCGATCGTCCGCCACAACGCGATCACGCCAAGATACATCAGCAACAGGACCAGCACCGAGGTCAGCCGCGCATCCCAGACCCAGTAGGTGCCCCACATCGGCCGGCCCCACAGCGAGCCGGTGACGAGGCACATCAGCGTGAACGCCGCGCCGATCGGCGCCGCGGCCTTGGCGGCGACATCGGCGAGCGGATGCCGCCACACCAGCGTGCCGAGTGCGGCGGCGCTCATCAACATCCAGCCAAAGAGGCCGAGCCACGCCGCCGGCACGTGAATGAACATGATCTTGACGGTCGCGCCCTGCTGATAGTCGTCGGGCGAGAGGTAGGCCTGACTGACGCCGAAGGCGAACGCCAACAACGTCGCGGCCGAAAGCCACGGCAGCACGCGGTCGGTGAGGGCCAGGAAGCGGGAAGGATTGGCGAGATCGATCAGGCTCATCCCAAGTCTCTTTGCCTCGAGTTGCTAGTTATCCTCCACGCCGGCGGCAATGTGGCGAGCCTGCCGTCCCTCGCCGGTCACGATCGCGTCATTGCGGCATGCGCTCATTCTAGCCCTTGCCGCAGCGCGAGCGCTGCGGCCATGGGACCGATCACGAGGCTGATCAGCGTCAGGGCGCAGAGAATACTAAACGGGGTGCCGAACGGGACGGGCCCGATGATCGCCGCGTTCGAGGCCGCGACGCCGAAGATCAGGATGGGGACCGTCAACGGCAGCACCAGGATCGCGAGCAGGAGACCGCCGCGCCGCAGCGCCACGGTGAGAGCTGCGCCGATGAGGCCGATGAAGGTCAGCGCCGGCGTGCCCACGAGCAAGGTGAGTGCAACGGCGGCGGTCGCCTTCGGGTCGAGGTTGAGCAGCAGCCCGAGCAGCGGCGCCGCAACGACGAGCGGTAGGCCGGTGGTGAGCCAATGCGCCAGCGCCTTGGCGGCGACCGCGAGTTCGAGCGGCACGCGGGCGGTCAGGATCAGGTCGAGCGAGCCATCCTCATGATCCATGGACACCAGGCGGTCGAGTGCGAGCAGGCTCGCGAGCAGTGCGCCGAGCCAGAGAATCGCCGGTCCGATGCGCGCAAGCAGCGCGAGGTCGGGGCCGATAGCGAACGGCACCAGCGTCACCACGATGAGAAAGAACAACACGCCGATCAAGGCGCCACCGCCGACGCGCACGGCGAGCCGCATGTCGCGGACGAGAAGCGCGGAAAGGGCGGTCATTGCGGTATCCGCTGATTCGGCCGCCCCAGGGGGAGTTCCTTCGCCCCGTCCAATCCGATCGGTCCATGGGTGGCAGCGACGATCAGTCCGCGGCCGGCGAGATGGGCGCGCATGAGATCGGCCAGCATCGTTTGCGCCGCCGCGTCGAGGGCCGAGGTCGGTTCATCGAGCAGCCAGATCGGCCGCTCGACCGCGATCAGCCGCGCAAGCGAGAGGCGGCGCCGTTGTCCGGCGGAGAGATAGATCGCAGGCAGCTCGGCGAGTCCGTCGAGGCCGACGGCGGCGAGGGCGACGTCGCGCTTTCCCGCGCCGCCGCCGAGAAAACATGCCCAGAAATCGAGGTTTTCCCGCACCGAGAGCGACGACTTCAATGCGTCCTGATGGCCGAGATAGTGGGCCTGCTCGCCGATCGTCAGCTCCAAATCACGGCCGTCGAGTTCGAGCCGTCCTTGCTGCGGTCGCACCAGGCCCGCCACCAAGCGAAGCAGGGAGGATTTGCCCACCCCATTGGGGCCGGTCACCAGCAGTGCCTCGCCCGCGCCAACGGTAAAGCTCAAGCCGCGGAAGACCTCGCGGCCCCCTCTGATGCAGGCGAGGTCGGACCCGACGAGCCGCATCACCTACCGCCCCCCGGCGCCCGTCGTCGTTGAAGCCACGACTTTCGCCGCAACCCCACCGCTGGACCTCCGTCGACCGCGTGTCGGGTCCGGACAGGGGGCGGAAAAATCCCTGATTCTATGCCCATGTCGTTGGCAAGCGTCGATTTTCTGGAACGGCGCAAAAAAAGACCCTATAAGCCATCGTCCCGCGCCCACTATCAACCCGCGCAGGACTCGCGACCGGTGACCGGGGAGCGTTTCCGGTAGTTTCATACCGTAGAGCCGCTCCTCTCCCGGTTGGATGGGAACCGACCACGATGACGTCACTCGACAGTTTTCGCTGCTGCAAGCCCCTCAAGGTGGGTAGCAAGACTTACGCCTATTACAGCCTACCGATCGCGGAGAAGAATGGCCTCAAGAGTATCTCGCGGCTGCCGTTCTCCATGAAGGTGCTGCTGGAGAATCTGCTGCGGAACGAGGATGGCCGCTCGATCACCAAGGAGGACATCCAGGCGGTTGCGCAGTGGCTCAAGACCAAGACCTCAGAACGCGAGATCGCCTTTCGCCCGGCCCGCGTCTTGATGCAGGACTTCACCGGGGTGCCGGCGGTCGTCGATCTCGCCGCCATGCGCGACGCCATGAAGATGCTCGGCGGCGACCCAAAGAAGATCAATCCGCTCGTTCCGGTCGATCTCGTCTGCGATCACTCGGTGGCGGTCACGTTCTTCGGCACCAACAGCGCGGTCAAGAAGAACGTCGAGGAGGAATATCGGCAAAACCGGGAACGGTACGAATTCCTCAAATGGTCGCAAAAATCGTTCGACAACTTCCGCGTCGTGCCGCCCGGCACCGGCATCTGTCACCAAGTCAATCTCGAATATCTGTCGCACACGGTGTGGAGCAAAAAGGACAAGGTCAAAGTCGACGGCAAACCGGTTGTGATGGACGTCGCCTACCCGGACACGCTGGTCGGAACCGATTCCCACACCACAATGGTCAATGGCCTGGCCGTGCTCGGTTGGGGCGTCGGCGGCATCGAGGCGGAGGCGGCGATGCTGGGCCAACCCTATTCGATGCTGTTGCCGGAGGTGATTGGCGTGAAGTTCACCGGCAAGCTGAAGGAGGGCGTGACAGCGACCGATCTCGTGCTCACCGTCACCCAGATGCTGCGCAAGCGCGGCGTGGTCGGCAAGTTCGTGGAATATTTCGGCCCCGGCCTTGCCAATCTCTCGATCGCCGATCGTGCCACGATCGGCAACATGTCGCCCGAATACGGCGCGACCTGCGGCTTCTTCCCGGTCGACGACGATACGCTGAAGTATCTTGCGGATACCGGCCGCCCGCCCGCGCACCTCGACTTGGTGGCCGCCTACAGCAAGGCGCAGGGCATGTACCGCACCAAGTCGACGCCGGATCCGATCTTCACCGACGTGCTCAAGCTCGAATTGTCGCAGGTCGAGCCGTCGCTGGCAGGACCCAAGCGTCCGCAGGACCGCGTCGCGCTCAAGGACGTCAAGGTCGGCTTCGCCATGGCGATGGAGAAAGAATTCAACAAAGGCGGCGACGGGGGCAAGGACATCTTCGACCTCCATCCGTCGCTCGCTACCTCACTCGACAAGAACTTCTCCAAGGCCGGCTCGTCGAAGCGCATACCGGTCGAAGGCCGCCAGCACGACCTCGGCCACGGCGACGTCGTCATTGCCGCGATCACCTCCTGCACCAACACCTCGAACCCGAACGTCATGGTCGGCGCCGGGCTGCTCGCGCGCAAGGCGGTGGCAAAAGGCTTGAGCGTCAAGCCGTGGGTGAAGACCTCGCTGGCGCCGGGTTCGCAGGTCGTTGCCGACTATCTCGACAAGTCCGGGCTGCAAAAGGACCTCGACAAGCTCGGCTACAATCTCGTCGGCTTCGGCTGCACCACCTGCATCGGCAATTCCGGTCCGCTCGCGCCCGAGATTTCCAAGGCGATCAACGAGAAGGATCTCGTCGCCGCCGCCGTGCTCTCCGGCAACCGCAATTTCGAAGGTCGGGTCAACGCCGACGTGCGCGCCAATTACCTGGCCTCGCCGCCGCTGGTCGTTGCTTATGCGCTCGCGGGCTCGATGTATTCCGATCTGGTGAAGCAACCGCTGGGCCTCGATAAAAAGGGCAAGAAGGTGTTCCTCAGGGACATTTGGCCGTCGAGCCGCGAGATCAACGGCGTCATACGCAAGACGCTGAGCAAGCAGATGTTCACCAAGAAATATGCCGACGTTTTCAAGGGCGACTCCAATTGGCGCAGCATCAGCGTGAAAGGCGGATTGACCTACAACTGGGACCGGAAATCGACTTACGTGCAGAACCCACCCTATTTCGTCGGCATGGGGCGCCACCCGGCTCCGCTCAGCGATATCGTGGACGCGCGCGTGCTCTGTCTGCTGCTCGATTCGATCACCACGGACCACATCTCGCCGGCGGGCTCGATCAAGGTCGATTCACCGGCGGGCAAGTATCTCGTCGAGCACAAAGTCAAGCCGCCCGATTTCAACCAGTACGGCACTCGCCGCGGCAATCACGAGGTGATGATGCGCGGCACTTTCGCCAACATCCGTCTCAAGAACCAGATGGTGCCGGGCGTCGAGGGCGGCGTGACCGTCCACTATCCCTCACGCCAGCGCATGTCGATCTATGACGCCGCCATGCGTTACAAGAGCGACAGGGTTCCGCTCGTCGTTTTCGCCGGCAAGGAGTACGGCAGCGGATCCTCGCGCGACTGGGCGGCCAAGGGACCCAACCTGCTCGGCGTGCGCGCGGTGATCACCCAATCGTTCGAACGCATTCATCGCTCGAACCTGATCGGTATGGGTGTGCTGCCGCTGTGCTTCGAGGAAGGCACATCCTGGCAGTCGCTCGGTCTCAGGGGCAACGAACAAGTGACGATCCGTGGGCTGCACGGCGAGATCAAACCGCGCCAGCGCATGATCGCTGAAATCGTCGCCGCCGATGGCGGCCTCAAGCGCGTCCCGCTTGTTTGCCGCATCGATACACTCGACGAGCTCGATTATTTCAAGCACGGCGGCATATTGCATTACGTGCTGCGGCATCTGGTGGCGGGCTAGTGCCCCGAACCCGAAGTTCGCGCACACCGTGCGGCAAATGCGGTCGCGAACTTCGGGTTCAAAAGGGGCACTAGAATTATAGAGTTGCTAGTGGTCCTTAGATTCCGAAGTTCGTATCTGAACGTGCCGCGAGTGCTTACGAACTTCGGAATCGGACCACTAGAGCCTCGATCGGCTCACCTCGAATTGAGTGGCGGGTGATCGAGGCGCTGACTATGACTCCCGGCGGAGGGGGAAAACGGAACTGGTCGAAGGGGCGGGAAGGACCGGAATGGTACGTTGTTGCCTCGCCTATGCGGCGATTGTCGTCTATTCCGCCGCGGCGCCGTATTCATTCGCGCAGGCTGAGCCACGCGCCGTCATCGAGCTGTTCACGAGTCAAGGCTGCTCATCCTGCCCGCCAGCGGACCAATTGCTCGGGGAGCTCGCGGATGATCCTTCGCTCGTCTCCGTCAGCGTGCCCGTCGACTATTGGGACTATCTCGGGTGGAAGGACACGCTGGCCGATCCCCGCAACACTGCCCGCCAAAAGGCCTACGCGCATGCGCGCGGCGACGGTCAGGTCTATACGCCGCAGGTGGTGGTGAACGGCAGCCTCCACGCCCTTGGCAGCGACAAAGCCGCGATCGAGCTTGCCATCGCCGCGAGTCGGAAGAACGGCGCGATGTTCTTGCTGCCGACGCTTGCGCTCAGCGATGGACGGCTCAACGTCAGCGTTCCCGACGCCACGGATTTCCGCACGGGTGCCGAGGTCTGGCTGTTCGGGCTGAGCAGGAGCGCTACCGTCGCCATTGGGCGCGGCGAAAACAAAGGTCGCGCGATCACCTACCACAACGTCGTGCGGCGGTGGGTCAAGCTCGGCGATTGGACCGGCAAGGCCAATTCGTGGAGCATCCCCGTGCAGACGCTCAAGGGCGCTAACATCGACGAAGCGGCTGTATTGGTGCAGAGCGGCACGTCGGACAAGCCGAAGACGATCCTCGGCGCAACGCTCGCGGCGATCCACTAAGCGGACGACCGGACGACGCGGGAGCGAGCCTGCGCGCTCGGTCATCGAACGCGCCTGTCGTGAAAAAAGGGCCGGCTCGAGCCGGCCCGAAAGTCATTGGGATTGAACCGTACGCGGAACGCATACTCGCACTGAGCGGGCCCGATCCGCCCTGAACTCCGGGGGGCTGGGGGGCTGAAGAATCCGGCACTCCAAGGCAAGACCGGGCCCTGAGGCAACAGTCTCCCTACTCGCATTCCAGCTTGGCGCGTGCTTGACCGGAATTGGGCAGTATTATGATTCCATTAACGAATCCGTGATGATCGCCGGTCACTATGTCGCGGTCGCGCGAGCCGGCGGGCGGCAACTTCCATTCGCTCTTGCCGATACTTGCGTCCGGCGCGATCATTGCCGTCACCGACATGTCACATGGAAGGAGGCGCCGGATGAGCTACGGCGATACCGAGCCGAGCGAGTTCCATGGGGGCGAGGCTCGGGGCACGTTGCCCCTCGCCCCCGTAAACCGAGTCACTTTCGACCGGCGCGAGCTCAACCGCATTTTCGGACTTTACGGTCGCAAGGTCGCCGCCGGCGAATGGCGTGATTACGCCATCGACTTTCTCAAGGACCGCGCAGTGTTCTCCGTGTTCCGCCGCGCCGCGGAAGTTCCCGTTTATCGCATCGAGAAAAGTCCGAAGCTCGCGCGCCGACAAGGTGCCTACAGCGTAATCTCGGCGACAGGTTTGATCGTGCGCCGCGGCCACGAGCTCGACCCTGTGCTACGCGCGATCGACCAATCGCTGAGCGTGGTGGCGGGCTGACGGTCGTCGCGGGCGAGCGCTACGGCATCGCCGCCGCGCCGGTCCCGAGCGGCCGCTGCATCAAGACGCTGTCGAGCCAGCGGCCGAACTTGAAGCCGACATTGTCGAACGTGCCGACCATCCGAAAGCCGGCGGCGCGATGCAGCTCGATCGAGCCGGCGTTCGCGGAATCTCCGATGACCGCGATCATTTGCCGGAAGCCGCCGACTTCCGCGTCAGCGATCAGCCGCTCAAGCAGCGCGCGGCCGACCCCGCGCCGCTGCGAGGACGGCGCGACATAAATCGTGTCCTCGACGCTCCAGCGATAGGCTGCGCGCGCGCGATAGGGCCCGGCATAGGCGTAACCCGCGATCTCGGCGTCGAGCTCCGCCACTAGGTAGGGATAGCCGCCGGCCCGAAGCGCCTCGTAGCGCCGCGCCATTTCGCGCTCATCGGGAGGCTCGATCTCGAACGATGCGGTGCCGTGCCGCACCGCGTCGTCGTAAATTCGCGTGATCGCTGGGAGGTCGCGCGGTTCAGCGGGACGAATAGGGATCGGGGCGGCCATGGAGCAGACGAGGGATGCGGGTGACGGAAGAATAGCCCGCCCACGGTCCGCTGTCCGGCTCGCGTCGTGCAAACGTGACGGCGCCCCGGCTCATCGCCGGGGCGCCGCTGGCTAACTATCGTTCCGCTCGCTCAGCGACGGTCGCCGAGGAAGCGCAACAAGAACAGGAACAGGTTGATGAAGTCGAGATAGAGCGAGAGCGCGCCCATCACCGCCTTGCGACCGACGACGGTGCCGTCTTCCATCGGGTCATACATTTCCTTGATCCGCTGGGTATCCCATGCGGTCAGGCCCGCGAAGATCAGCACGCCGACGGCGGAGATCACGAAGTCGAGCCCGGTGCTCTTGAGGAAGAGGTTGACCAGCATGGCGATGATCAATCCGATCAGTCCCATCATCAGGAACGATCCCATCGCCGAGAGGTTACGCTGCGTGGTGTAGCCATAAAGGCTCAGCGCTCCGAAAGCGGCAGCCGAGATGAAGAACACCCGCGTGATCGAGGCGCCGGTATAGGTCAGGAAGACCGACGACAGCATCACTCCCAGCAGGGCCGCGTAGACCATGAATAGCGCGAGCGCGGTCGAGGGCTCGAGCCGGTCGATGCGCCAGCTGATGAGAAAGACCAATCCCAGCGTTCCGAGGAACAGGACCAGCACCGCTGGTCCGCTGAAGATGATCTGGCCGAACGAGGTCAATCCGACGATCGCGCCGTTGGCATTGGTGACGACGGCCGCTTGGAACGTCAGCCAAGAGGCGATCCCCGTGAGCGCGACGCCCATGGCCATGTAGTTGTAGACGCGGATCATGTAGGCCCGCAGGCCCTGATCGATCGCAACCGCCCGGTCCGCACCGACGCCGCGTCTGGCTGCCGCGTAGTTCCGGTCGAAATCCGACATGGAAGTCACCTTTCTCTCATTCCGACCCCGCGGCCGGATCATATGGCGCACACCGGCAGAGCGGGTGGCGTCCGATGCGCGGAATCTAGTGCGGGATTGGTTCCGGCGCCAGATGCCGCAAACGGGATTTGTTGCCGCCAGCTCCCCGGCGGCACCGATCCCAGCTGATTACAGTCTAGCAATGTGACGGCGGCGCGACGTGACGGCGGGGCGCGGCGTGTTGTCGCTTGATGGGCGGCCTTGCCGAACGCGTTCTATAGGTTGCGGAGCACGGCGGCCGGCTTCTGGCCGAGTGCTGTGAAAGTCCCAATGAGTCCAAGCACCACGGTCGCCGCAACTGCACCGGTGGCGGCCGCAAGCAACGGGCCGGGCGGCCAAGCGAAGGACAGATTCATCACTCTGACGATAACGAAAGCGGCGGCTGCCGAACCGGCCGCTATGCCGAACACCGCGGTGGCCAAGCCGAGGGCGAGGTATTCGAGCGCATAGGCCGAGAGCAGCCGCATGCGCGTCGCGCCAACGGTCTTGAGGATCACTGCATCATAGACGCGGTGCCGGTGACCCGCCGCGAGCGCTCCGCCCAGCACCAGCACCGCTACGAGCAACGTGAGCACGCTCGCCCCCCGGATTGCCAGCGCCAGGTTCGAGACGATCTGACCGACCGCATCGAGGGCGTCGCGCACCCGCAAGATGGTAACCGTCGGGAAGGCATCGGCCACTGCTCTGAGCAGGGCGATCTCCTCGTCGGTCGTGCTGCCGCCGGGATACGTGAGGGTGGCGATATGACTGTGCGGCGCACCTCGGAAGGTGGCGGGCGAGAATACCATGACGAAGTTGATGCCGAGGTTTTGCCACTCGACTGCGCGCAGATTGGCGACCGTCGCGGTGAGGTTGCGGCCGAGGACGTTGACGGTGACAGCGTCGCCGAGCTTGAGGCCGAGCCCATCCGCGATGCGTTTCTCGAACGAGACCAGCGGCGGGCCTTGGTAGTGCGGCTGCCACCACTCTCCTTCAACCAGGCGCGAGCCCGCCGGGATCTTGTCTCCATAAGTGATGCCGCGATCGCTCTGCAGCGCCCAGGTCACGTCGGGGGGCGGCCTCAAGTCCTCGGCAGGGACGCCGTTCGCCGCCACAATGCGTCCACGCAGCATTGGCACGCGTTCGAGCGCAGCGCGCGGGACGCGCGCGCGGATGAAGGCGTCGAACGTTTCGGCATCGGCGGCCGGGATGTCGACGAAATAGAACGACGGCGCCTTGTCCGGCAACGCCGCCAGGAATTGGCGGCGCAGATTGCTGTCGACCGCGATCACGGTGATCAGGACGGCAAGCCCCAAGCCGAGCGACAGCACGACGCTTGGCGCAAGCGCGCCGGGGCGGTGGATGTTGGCAATGGCGAGCCGAACGATCGGCGAGCGCGGGCGCGGTAGGCGGCGCGCGGTCAGAATGATGAGCGCCGCCACCAGGCGCAGCAGCACGAATACGGCGGCCGCAGCCGCCACGAACATCGCAGCGATGCGCCGGTCATAGGCGAGCTCGACCGCGAGCATCGCGAGCGTGCAACCGAGGAGAACGGTTGCCACGATATAGCGCCGGCGCGGCCAGCGTAGGTCGCTCGCGACCTCGTCACGGAACAAAGCCGAGACCGGCACGTCGTGTGCGCGCCCGAGCGGCCACAAGGCGAAAGCAGCGGCGGTGAGCAGGCCGTAAAGGAGCGCCAGCGCAAGCTCGCCGGGATGCAGCGCCGGCGCAATCGGCAAGGGCAACACGGCGCCGAAGGTCCAGGCAATGAGAAATGGCAAGGCCGCGCCGATTGCGAGGCCCGGCAGCGCGCCGAGGCCGGCGAGCACGAGCACCTGGGTGAGATAAATTCCGAACACGCGCGCGCCGGTCGCGCCCAGCGCCTTGAGCGTGGCGATGACCTCGCGTCGGCGGTCGAGATGGCCCTTGACCGCGTTGGCCACACCCACCCCTCCGACCAGCAGCGCGGTCAGTCCAACCAACGTCAAATACTGTGTAAAGCGCTCGACGTTGCGTTCGAGCGAGGGTGAAGCGTTGGCGCGCGAACGCACTTCCCAGCCGGCCTCCGGCAATTGGGCTTGCGCCGCCGCCGTCACCGCGCGCACGGCCGTGTCGGTTGCATCGTTGTCGGGCAGCCGCACGCGATAATGCCAGCGCACGACGCTTCCGGGTTGCAGCAGGCCGCTTGTGCCCAAGGCCGTTTCGCTGACGAGCAGGCGCGGACCGAAGCCGATGCCGCCGGCGAGCTTGTCGGGCTCCGACGTCAGCACCGCGCGAATTTCGATTACGGCCGTGCCAAGCGTGATGCGCGTGCCCAGCTTGAGGTCGAGCCGCGCAAGCAGCGCGGGGTCGGCAGCGGCGCCGAATGCTCCCTCGCGTTGCGCGAGCGCTTGCGCGAGCGGCTGTTGCGGATCGAGCGCCACGCTGCCGTAGAGCGGATAGGCAGCATCGACCGCCTTGACCTCGACCAACGCCGTACGCCCGTCTTGCGTGCGCGCCATGGCGCGCATGGTGGCAGCGAGCGATACACGGCCGCGGCGGTCGAGAAACGCCCGCTCGTCGGCGCTTGCTTGGCGCAAGCTGAGAGAGAATGCCAGGTCGCCGCCGAGGATGACGCGCCCTTCACGCGCGAGTCCGTCCGCAAGTCCCGATGCGACAGAACCCACGCCGGCAATTGCCATGACTCCCAGCGCGATGCAGGCGACAAATACATAGAATCCGCGCAGGCCTCCGCGCAATTCGCGTGCCGCAAAACGCAGGGGCAGCGGACTGCTACTTCGGCCGGGAGAAAGCGACGTCGACAGCGCAGCGTTCACGACTGCACCTCCACCTCGACACGCTTCGGCGCAGTTTCGATTCGCCCCGAACGCAGCCGCACCACACGGTCGCAGCGCGAGGCCAGCGCGGCATCGTGGGTGACGAGCACGAGCGTGGTGCCGCGTTGCGCATGTCCTGCGAACAGAAGATCGATGATCTCCGCCCCGGTGGCCTCGTCGAGGTTGCCGGTCGGCTCGTCGGCGATGAGGATGGCTGGGTTTGGCGCGAGCGCGCGGGCAAGCGCGACGCGTTGCTGCTCGCCGCCGGAAAGCTCGGCCGGATAGTGGTGCTGCCGCTCGCTCAAGCCGACCGCGGCAAGCTCGCGTGCGGCGCGCTCGTGGGCATCACCGAGCCCAGCAAGCTCCAGCGGCACCGCGATGTTTTCCAGCGCCGTCATGGTTGGAATGAGATGGAAGGATTGAAAAACGATGCCCACATTGCGCCCGCGAAAACGCGCCAGCGCGTCTTCGCTCAGTGTGCCCAGCGCCTCACCGGCGACCACCACCGAGCCGGTGTCGGCGCGCTCCAACCCGGCCGTGACCATGAGCAAGGTCGACTTGCCCGAGCCCGAGGGTCCGACCAAGCCGATTGCCTCGCCGCGGCCTATATGCAGGTCGATGTCTTTGAGGATATGAACGCGGGCCGCGCCCCGCCCGAGCGACAGATTGACACCGCTGAGCGCGATCGCCGGGTCTAGGCGCCCTGACGCTGAGGTGTCGTGCATGTTCCGTTGCTCTTTGGTGCCTTCGCTTGTGGGCAGGTCGGCGCCGCCTCGGTCATATGGGACTTGGCGGGGGTGGGTCCAGACATTTGCGCTGGTTGCGATGATGCTGGCGCTCGCCGTCGCGATGCGCGTGTCGGCCGCTGCCGCAACCGATCGGCCAGTGCGAATCGTGGTCTTGGGCGATTCGCTCACCGCCGGCCTCGGCCTGCGCGCCGACGAAACCTTTCCGGTCAAGCTCGAACAGGCGCTCAGGGCCAAGGGCCTCGCGGTCGAGGTCGCCAATGCGGGGGTCTCCGGGGATACCGCTTCCAATGGGCTCGCCCGCCTCGACTGGTCGGTGCCGGAGGGGACCGATGCCGTCATCGTCGAACTCGGTGCCAACGACATGCTGCGCGGGATCAATCCGAAGGTCACGCGCCAAGCGCTCGCGGAGATCGTGCGCCGCCTCGCCGTCCGGCACATGGCCGTACTGCTCGCCGGCATGCGGGCGGCGCCCAATCTCGGCTCCGACTATGGGCGCGATTTCGAAGCGATCTATGCCGAACTCGCCGCCCGCAACGGTCTTCTGCTTTATCCGTTCTTCCTCGACGGCGTGGCCGGGGAAGCCGGGCTCAATCAGCGCGACGGCCTTCATCCGACCGCCGCTGGCATCGACGCGATCGTCGCCCGCATCCTGCCCAAGGTCGAGGAGCTTGTGGGCCGCGCGCGCGACAAACGCGTCATGTAGGCGCCACGCGAGGCGTGCGAATCTCCGCGAGTCGTCATATATGCACATGCAGGACTGCCGTTATTCTCATGCCGCGCCTCTTCACCGGTCTCGAAATTCCTTTCGATGTTGGCCAGTCGCTGTCCCTGCTGCGTGGCGGGCTCCCGGGCGCGCGCTGGATCGACCCCGAGAACTATCACGTGACGCTGCGCTTTATCGGCGACGTCGATGACGTTATCGCGCACGAGGTCGCGTCCATGCTGAGCAGGGTGCGCCGGGAGGCGTTCGAACTGCGGGTGGACGATCTCAAATCCTTCGGCGGGCGCAGGCCGCGCGCGATCGTGGCCACACTCGCGGCGCAGCAGGCTTTGATGGAGCTCCAGGCCGAACACGAACGGCTGATGCAGCGGGTCGGGCTTGAGCCGGAGGGACGCAAGTACACGCCGCATGTTTCGCTGGCGCGCCTGCGCGAATCATCGAACCGGCAGGTCGCAGACTATTTGGCGGTGCGTGCGCCGCTTCGCTCGCCGCCGTTCAAGGTCTCGCGCTTCGTGCTGTTCTCGTCGCGGGCGTCGATTGGCGGCGGGCCCTATGTGGTCGAGGCGGCGTATCCGCTCGCGGCCTGACGCCGCCTCGGGCGTCCACCGGGGTGCGAGCTAGACCGGTTTGAGCAGCCGCGACTGCACGTCGAAGATGGCAGTGGCGAAGCCGTGGCCGTCGGCGATAATTTCGCGCATCAACGAGAGCGGCGTCGGCCGGGGGGCGGCGACTTCGCCGACCACGCTCGAAAAATCGAAGCTGAGCTCGGCCTCGTATTTGCGGGCGAGCTGCTGCATGCGCTTGTTGTCGGCGAGGCAGGCCATGTGCAGGAACTTGAGGCCACGGTTGCGCGCGGCGAGCAGCGTGCGCTCGAGCAGCATGGAGCCGACGCCGTGGCTCTGCCACGGCTTCTCGATCGAGAACGCGACCTCGGCTTCACGCGTGATGGGCGATCCGACCTGCCGCAGCTCCGCGGCGCCGCGCAGCGTGTCGTCGACGAGGAAGCCATGAATAAGCGCGTCGATGCCGAATGAAAGATCGGCATAGTCGCGCACGAACTGGTCCGATACCGCGCCGGCGAAACGGTTGCGGCGGCTGCCCGCATCAAGACGCAACAGGTGGTCGCGGTAACGTTCGGATTCGCCGATCCACAATTTGCGGATCGATCCGCCGCGGGGCAACGGGTGGCGCATGAGCGACTCCTCTGGGGTTAGGCTGCGAATCATATTGCGCTGCAATATAAGCCGGACCATGGCATTGGGGTTCGTGCCGATCACAATTAAGTCAATGACTTTTAACAGTAAAATTACATAGCTGCCATGCGCTCCGTCCAATTCTGGTGCGGCTTTACCGCAACGCAGTATGCGGTCCCCGGCTCTCTGGCCGCGGACGAAGCGAATGAAATCGGCGGCTCAAGGCAATGCGCAGCTGGGGCCAGAGGCGAGACGGGCCGCGCTCGAACAGCGCCTGGTCGCGCGCGCCGCCTGTCCGAAACTTCGGCTTGCGGGCAGCCGTGCAAGGCCGCTATCCATCGCCGTCCCGCAACGCTTCTTTCTTCCTGCTCATGTCGGCCTCCGTCTCACTGCAGTATGCGGCGCGCGTTGCCGCTGGGAAGATCGAACGCGACAGCGGCCAGCAGGCGATCGTCGACAGGCTGGCGCAGCTCGAAAAGCGACTCGCCGAGCGTCGTCTCGCCCATAAGTCCTCCTCCCTGGGCTGGCTGTTCGGAGCGCGCGAGGCGGAGCTGATCAAGGGTCTCTACATTTTCGGCGACGTCGGCCGCGGCAAGACCATGCTGATGGATCTATTCTTCGCGGCGTCCCCGGTCGTGCGCAAGCGCCGCGTCCATTTTCATGAATTCATGACCGAGGTGCACGAGCGCATTTATGCGCTGCGTCAGCGGGCGAAACTAGGCGAAATCAGCGGCGAGGATCCGATCGCCCTTGCCGCCGCTGCGATTACAGAAGAGACGTGGTTGCTTTGCTTCGACGAGTTCCACGTCACCGACATCGCCGACGCCATGATTCTTGGGCGACTGTTCAAGCACCTGTTCGAGCTCGGTGTGGTGGTTGTCGCGACATCGAACGTAGCGCCGAGCGAGCTTTACCAGGACGGCCTCAATCGTGCGCTGTTCCTGCCGTTCATCGCGCTCATCGAGAAGCACATGGAGGTCGTGCAGCTCAATGCCCGTGCCGATTTCCGGCTGGAAAAGCTCGGCGGCGCGCCAGTGTGGTACGTTCCCGCCGATCGGGCGGCGGAAGCTGCCCTCGATGAGGCCTGGCGGCGCCTGACCGCGGGTCACGCCGGGGAGCCGCAGGATTTGCTGGTGAAGGGGCGCACCGTTCGCGTGCCACGCGCGGCCATGGGAGTGGCGCGCTTCTCGTTTCACGATCTGTGCCAACAGCCGCTGGCCGCCGCCGACTATCTCAAGATTGCACGCGAGTACCACACCGTCGTGCTCGATCATATCGCGGTGATGGACTACGAGCGGCGCAACGAGGCCAAGCGCTTTATCATCCTAATCGATACCTTCTACGACCATGCGGTCAAGCTCGTTGCCTCCGCCGAGGCCGAGCCCGACGCGCTCTATGACGCCAACGAAGGCTTCGAGGCGCACGAGTTCAAGCGCACGGCCTCGCGTCTGATCGAGATGCGCTCGGAGGCTTATCTCGCCTTGCCGCACGGCCAAGCGGTCGCGTCGGGATCGACGGAAGGCCTGGTAGAGACGTGAGGAGAGACGGCGGGCGACTTGAAGCGCAGGCCGAAAACGGTCTATGACCCGTTTCGCCGGGGTTTCCGCCGCTCCCCATCCGAGGTTCTTCCGCACATGGCGCGTCCCAAGATTGCATTGATCGGTGCCGGCCAGATTGGCGGCACGCTCGCCCATCTTATTGGCCTCAAAGAGCTCGGCGACGTTGTGCTGTTCGACATCGCCGAAGGCATTCCGCAGGGCAAGGCGCTCGACCTCGTGCAGCATTCACCCGTCGAGGGCTTCGACGCGCGTTTCACCGGCACCAATTCCTACGATGCCATCGATGGCGCCGCGGTGTGCATCGTGACCGCTGGCGTCCCGCGCAAGCCGGGGATGAGTCGCGACGATCTTCTCGGCATCAACCTTAAGGTGATGGAGCAGGTCGGCGCCGGGATCAAAAAATACGCGCCGGGCGCTTTCGTGATCTGCATCACCAACCCGCTCGACGCCATGGTCTGGGCGTTGCAAAAGTCCTGCGGCTTGCCCAAGCAAATGGTCGTCGGCATGGCGGGCGTGCTTGACAGCGCGCGCTTTCGTTTTTTTCTCGCCGACGAGTTCAACGTCTCAGTCGAGGACGTGACCGCGTTCGTGCTCGGCGGCCATGGCGACAGCATGGTGCCGCTGATTCGCTATTCGACCGTGGCCGGCATTCCGCTGCCCGATCTCGTCAAGATGAAATGGACCACGCAGGCGCGGCTCGACGAGATCGTCCAGCGAACGCGCGACGGCGGCGCCGAGATCGTCAACCTGCTCAAAAGCGGCTCGGCCTTCTACGCGCCGGCGGCGTCGGCCGTCGCCATGGCGGAGGGCTTTCTCAAGGACAAGAAGCGCGTGCTTCCTTGCGCGGCCTATCTCAACGGCGAGTACGGCATCAAGAACCTTTATGTGGGCGTGCCCGCCGTGATCGGCGCGAAGGGCGTCGAGCGCATCGTCGAGATTCAGTTGAACGGCAGCGAACGCGCCATGTTCGAAGAGTCGGCCGAGGCCGTCGCAGCGTTGGTCGAGGCTTGCAAGAAGATCGCACCGAATCTGGCGAAGTGAGCATGGTCAAGTTCGCGGACGAAGGGGCGGCAACGCTCCGCCCCAGGGGCGCAGAGCAATCAAACTTGCGGGTACTGCGCAAACTGGTCTGCATGCGCTGCATCCGAGACACGCAAAGGTCCGCATGAACATCCACGAATATCAAGCCAAGGCGGTGCTGCGGGAATTCGGCGTGCCGGTGCCGCGCGGACATGCGGCCTTTTCGGTCGAGGAGGCGGTCAAGGCTGCGGGCGATCTCGGTGCGCCGTTGCTCGTCGTCAAGGCGCAGATCCACGCCGGTGGGCGCGGCAAGGCGGGCGGCGTCAAGCTGGTGAAATCGAAGGAGGACGTGCGCAAGGAGGCCGGGCGCCTGCTCGGCGCGGTGCTCGTCACCCATCAGACCGGCCCACACGGCAAGCAGGTCCACCGCCTCTATATCGAGGAGGGCTCCGCCATCGACCGCGAGTTCTATCTCTCGGCGCTCGTCGACCGCGAGAGTTCGCGCGTCGCCTTCGTGGCTTCGACTGCGGGTGGGATGGAGATCGAGGAGGTTGCGCGCACGCAGCCCGAACAGATCATGACCTTCGCCGTCGACCCCGCGACCGGGATCATGCCGCATCACGGACGGCTGGTGGCGCAGGCGCTTGGGCTGCGTGACGATCTTGCCAAGCAGGCGGAAAAACTGGTGACGCAGCTCTATGTTGCCTTCACCGCCAAGGACATGAGCCTGCTCGAGATCAATCCGCTCGTCGTCACCAAAGGAAAAGAGCTGGTGTGCCTCGACGCCAAGATCGGCTTCGACGACAACGCGCTCTACCGCCATCCCGATATCGTGGCGTTGCGCGATCTCACCGAGGAGGACGAGAAGGAGATCGAGGCGTCAAAATACGATCTCAATTACGTCGCGCTCGACGGCACCATCGGCTGCATGGTCAACGGTGCAGGCCTCGCCATGGCGACCATGGATATCATCAAGCTTTACGGCCAAGCGCCGGCGAATTTTCTCGACGTCGGCGGCGGCGCCAGCAAGGAGAAGGTCGCGGCCGCCTTCAAGATCATCACCGCCGATCCCAAAGTGCAGGGCATCCTGGTCAACATTTTCGGCGGCATCATGAAATGCGACGTCATCGCCGAAGGCGTGGTCGCGGCGGTGAAGGAGGTGGGCTTGCGGGTGCCGCTGGTGGTGCGGCTCGAAGGCACCAACGTCGAACTTGGCAAAGATATCATCGCGAAATCCAACCTCAACGTCACCTCCGCCGACGATCTCGACGATGCCGCCCAGAAGATCGTCAAGGCGGTGAAAGGGACGTGAGATGATGCCATCCCGAAAACCGCGCGGCGACCTTCCTTCCGCTCGCCCTTTCAGACACTTGTGTGCGGGAGATCCATCGAGCCCGCTGCATCGTTGAACGCACGCATGTCCATTCTCATCGACAAGAACACCAAGGTCATCTGCCAGGGTTTTACTGGCAAGAACGGGACGTTCCATTCCGAGCAGGCGATCGCCTACGGCACCAAGATGGTTGGTGGCACGTCGCCGGGCAAAGGCGGCACCACCCATCTCGGCCTGCCGGTCTTCAACACCGTGGCGGAGGCGAAGGAGAAGACGGATTGCGACGCGAGCGTGATCTACGTGCCGCCGGCTGGCGCCGCGGACGCGATTTGCGAAGCGATCCAGGCCGAAATTTCCCTCATCGTCTGCATCACCGAAGGCATTCCGGTGCTCGATATGGTGAAGGTCAGGCGTGCGTTGTCGGGCGGCAAGTCACGGCTGATCGGGCCGAACTGTCCGGGGGTGATGACCGCGGGCGAATGCAAGATCGGCATCATGCCGGGCAACATTTTTACGCCCGGCAAGGTCGGCATCGTGTCGCGCTCGGGCACGCTCACGTATGAGGCGGTCTTTCAGACCACGCGCGCGGGGCTCGGGCAGACCACGGCGGTCGGCATCGGCGGCGACCCTGTGAAGGGCACCGAGTTCATCGATGTGCTGGCGATGTTCTTGGCCGACAAGGCGACCGAGGCGATTATCATGATCGGCGAGATCGGCGGTTCGGCGGAGGAGGACGCGGCTCAATTCCTCGCCGACGAAGCCAAACACGGCCGCAGCAAGCCGATGGTGGGATTCATTGCCGGCCGCACCGCACCGCCCGGACGCCGCATGGGCCACGCGGGCGCCATCATCTCCGGGGGCAGGGGCGACGCCGAAAGCAAGATTGCGGCCATGGAAGCCGCCGGCATTAAGGTTTCGCCGTCGCCGGCGCGTTTGGGCAACACCTTGGCCGAGCTGCTGCGGAGGTAAAATGGCAAGGCGCCATCAGGGACATAGCCGCGTGGCCGAGTAAAAAAGCATTGCGACGACCTACCCTGGTGCCTCCGAGAGTCGCTTTTGCTCACGACTGTGGCGAACGGGTCACAGCTTATTTCAAGAGGCCAGGCTAAAAAAGGACACGCACAGGCGCTATCAGGCGCCGGCGTAGGGGTGGTTCGAGTCGTTGCCGGGGAAACGTTAGGGCAGCGGTTTACCGAACTGAACACAGGGGATTTGGAATGAAGAGACTCTTCCTTGCTACGACCGCTTTCGTTGTGCTGGCGGCGGCTTCCGCGGGGGCCGCAGACATGTCCGTTTCGCCGATCTACGCGCCGCCGCCCGTGCCCGTCTATAGCTGGAGCGGCATCTACTTTGGCGGCAACGTCGGCTACAGCTGGGGCCAATCGAAAAGCGATCGTACCGGCAGTCTTGTCGGCCTCGGCGTCAATGTGCGGGAATCCCAAGAGGTCGACGGCGTCATCGGCGGCGTCCAAACCGGCTACAACTATCAGTTTGGAACATGGGTGTTCGGGTTGGAAACCGACATCCAGGCCTCCGGTCAGAAAGGCGGCTCGACGTTTCCAGTCTTGGCACTTCCTCCTAGCGCGTTGACCACCGATCACAAGCTCCAGTGGTTCGGCACTACGCGGCCGCGCCTCGGCTTTCTGGCCACTCCCAACCTCCTGCTGTACGGAACGGCGGGTGTGGCTTACGGGCAGACCAAGGACACTTACACCGTCAACACAGCCGGCGTCGGAACCGCTGCGACGGCAAGCATCAATGACGTGAGGGCCGGCTGGACCGCCGGCGGCGGCATCGAGGGCGCCTTCGGCGGCGGTTGGAGCGCGAAGGTCGAATACCTCTATATCGACCTCGGCAAGTTGGAGCAGACGGTTACCGTACCGCCTGCCGCCCTAACCGCGACGTTCAATAGCCGCCTGACCGATAACATCGTGCGCGTCGGCGTGAACTACAAATGGGGTGGGGGATACTAGTCGCTGATTTGAGTTCTGAACCGAGGGCCGCTTGCCGTGCAAGCGGCCCTTTTCGTTAGGGGAAGGCGGGCGGACGTAGCTCGCATGGACGACCACCCGTGAGTTGGCGGTGATCTCCTTTCACGCGATAGAATGAATCTGATTTCAGCTCTTGTGGATTGCCCGCAACGCAACTGCAGCATAAATGATGTAATAAGTAGGCCCCCCTGCGGGATGCCGCTCCCGGGTCGATCAGCGACCCGCAAATCTCAACGTTACAGGACCTGAGTATGTCTCGTCAGGACGCCAATGCCGCCTTCGCCCGCACCTCGTTCCTTTACGGCGGCAATGCCGACTACCTCGAGAACCTCTATGCCCGCTACGAGACCGACCCCACTTCGGTCGATGCCCAGTGGCAGGCGTTCTTCCAAAGCCTGAAGGACGAGCGCGCCGACGTCATGACGAACGCGCGCGGGCCGTCGTGGCAGCGGCCCTACCAGCTCGCGCGCAACGAGCTCACCTCCGCGCTCGACGGCGATTGGCGCGAGACCGAGAGGGCGCTCGCCGACAAGGTCAAGGCGCGGGCGCAGGCAGCCGGCGTCGACGTCTCGGCCGCCGAGGTCCAGCAGGCGACGCGCGATTCGATCCACGCGCTGATGCTGATCCGCGCCTACCGCGCGCGCGGTCACTTCTACGCCAATCTCGACCCGCTCGGTCTCGAGCCGCACCATAACGAGGAGGATCTCGATCCGCGTTCCTATGGCTTCAGCGAAACGGACTACGACCGCAGGATTTTTCTCGACCGCGTGCTCGGCCTCGAATTCGGCACACTGCGGGAAATTCTCGCGATCCTTCGCCGCACCTATTGCCAGACGCTCGGCGTCGAGTTCATGCACATCTCCGATCCCGCGCAGAAAGGCTGGATCCAGGAGCGCATCGAAGGGCCGGACAAGGAGATCACGTTCACGCCCGAAGGCAAGCGCGCGATCCTCAACAAGCTGATCGAGGCCGAAGGCTTCGAAAAATTCTGCGATTTGAAGTTCACTGGCACCAAGCGCTTCGGTCTCGATGGCGCCGAATCGATGATCCCGGCGCTCGAGCAGATCATCAAGCGCGGCGGCGCGCTCGGCGTGAAAGATATCGTCATCGGCATGGCCCACCGCGGCCGACTCAACGTGTTGGCGCAGGTCATGGGCAAGCCGCATCGCGCCATCTTCCACGAGTTCAAGGGCGGCTCCTCGACCCCGAACGAGGTCGAGGGCTCCGGCGACGTGAAATACCATCTCGGCGCCTCTTCCGACCGCGAGTTCGACGGCAACCGCGTGCATCTGTCGCTGACCGCCAATCCGTCGCATCTCGAAATCGTCAATCCGGTCGTGCTGGGCAAGGTGCGCGCGAAACAGGACCAGCTCGGCGCGACCCGTGAAGACCGCACCATGGCGATGCCGCTGCTCATTTCAGGCGACGCGGCCTTCGCCGGACAGGGTGTCATCGCCGAGTGCTTCGGTCTGTCGGGACTGCGCGGGTACCGCACCGGCGGCTCCGTGCATTTCATTGTCAACAATCAGATCGGATTCACCACCTATCCGCGCTATTCGCGGTCATCGCCCTATCCGTCCGATGTGGCCAAGATGATCGAGGCACCGATCTTCCACGCGAACGGCGACGACCCGGAGGCCGTGGTGTTTGCGGCCAAGGTCGCAACCGAGTTCCGCCAGAAATTCCAGCGTCCCGTCGTCATCGACATGTTCTGCTACCGGCGCTTTGGCCACAACGAGGGCGATGAGCCGTCGTTTACCCAGCCGCTGATGTACAAGGCGATCCGCAAGCATCCGCCCGCGAGCGAGATCTACGCCGACAAGCTCGTCGGCGAGAACGTCGTCACCGCAGGCGAAGTCGAGAAGATGCGGGTGGATTGGCGCGCCAAGCTCGATGCCGAGCTCGAAGCGAGTCAGGGCTACAAGGCAAACAGCGCCGACTGGCTCGACGGCCGCTGGGCCGACATCAAAGCGGCGCGCGATGCCGATGACCCGCGCCGCGGCCATACCGGCATCGCGCTCACGACGCTCAAAGAGATCGGAGCGAAGATCACGGCGATACCGCAAGGTTTCCACCTGCACCGGACCCTGCAGCGTTTCGTCGACAACCGCCGCAAGGCGGTCGAGACCGGCGAAGGCATCGATTGGGCAACGGCCGAGGCGCTCGCGTTGTGTTCCTTGCTGCTCGAAGGCCATCCGGTGCGGCTCTCCGGCCAGGACACCGAGCGCGGCACGTTCTCGCAGCGCCATTCGGTGCTGATCGATCAGGAGAACGAGGACCGCTACATCCCGTTCAACCACCTGGGCGAGCGTCAAGCCCGCTTCGAAGTCATCAATTCGATGCTCTCGGAGGAGGCGGTGCTGGGCTTCGAGTACGGATATTCCCTCGCCGAACCGAACGCGCTGACGCTGTGGGAAGCTCAGTTCGGCGATTTCGCCAACGGCGCGCAAGTGGTCTTCGATCAGTTCGTGTCATCGGGTGAGCGCAAGTGGCTGCGCATGTCCGGCCTCGTGTGTCTGTTGCCGCACGGCTACGAGGGGCAGGGGCCGGAACATTCCTCGGCGAGGCTCGAGCGCTTTCTGCAGATGTGCGCCGAGGACAATATGCAGGTCGCAAACTGCACCACGCCCGCCAACTACTTCCACGTCCTGCGCCGGCAGCTCAAGCGCGACATCCGCAAGCCGCTGATCCTGATGACGCCGAAGTCTCTGCTGCGCCACAGGCGCGCGGTATCGCGGCTCGGCGAGATGGGGCCGGACACCACGTTCCATCGCTTGCTTTGGGACGACGCCCAGATGCTCCCGGACGAGAAGATCAAGCTCCTCGCCGACGACAAAATCCGTCGGGTCGTGATGTGCTCGGGCAAGGTCTATTACGATCTCTACGAGGAGCGCGAGAAACGCGGTGTCAACGACATTTATCTATTGCGCCTCGAGCAGCTCTATCCGGTGCCACTTAAGGCGCTGGTGTACGAGCTCGGCCGCTTCAAGAAGGCGGAATTCATGTGGTGCCAGGAGGAGCCGCGCAATATGGGCGCGTACTCCTTCATGGAGCCGTATCTCGAATGGGTGCTCGACCAAGTCGGGGCCAAAAACAGGCAGCCGATTTATGCCGGCCGTGCCGCCTCGGCGGCGACCGCGACCGGCCAGATGGCGCAGCACCTCAAGCAGCTCAAGGCGCTGCTCGATGAAGCCCTGGGCTAGCAGCGGACGAACGACGGAGGACTTAGGATGCGCTCGTCCCTCGTCCGCCGTCCGGGCGTGCACGTCGACGTAAGAAGGATGCGACATGGCTGAGATCCGCGTGCCCGCGCTCGGCGAATCGGTGACCGAGGCGACCATCGGCAAGTGGTTCAAGCAGCCGGGTGATCCGGTCGCCGTCGACGAGCCGCTGGTCGAGCTCGAGACCGACAAGGTGACGATCGAGGTGCCCGCCCCTGCCGCCGGCGTGCTCGGCGACATCGCGGCCAAGGACGGCGAGACGGTCGCGGTCGGCGCGCTGCTCGGTCAGATCAGGGAAGGCGCGGCGGCGCCCGCGAAGGCCACGCCGCCCCCGCCGGGCGGCCCGGGCCAAAGGACCGCGACGACAACTCCGGCCACTACGGAAGCGCCGCGCCCGCAAACGGGGACGAAGCCGCAGGCGCCGCTCGCGCCCTCGGTGCGCAAGATCGCCGCCGAAACCGGCATCGACGTCTCGACCGTCCCCGGCTCCGGGAAGGATGGTCGTGTGACCAAGGGCGACATGATGGCGGCGATCGAGCGCGCCGCTTCCGCGCCGACGCCAGTGGCCCAGACGGCGGCCGCGGTGCAGGCGCGCGCGCCGTCGCCGGTGGACGACGCCGGGCGCGAAGAGCGCGTGAAGATGACCCGGCTGCGGGCGACCATCGCGCGCCGGCTCAAGGAGGCGCAGAACACCGCCGCCATGCTCACGACCTTCAACGAGGTCGACATGAGCGCGGTGATGCAATTGCGCAACCGGTACAAGGATCTGTTCGAAAAGACGCACAACGTGAAGCTGGGCTTCATGGGCCTTTTCGTCAAAGCCTGCGTGCAGGCGCTAAAAGAGATTCCCGCCGTCAACGGCGAGATCGACGGCAGCGACATCATCTACAAGAATTACTATCACATCGGCGTCGCGGTCGGGACCGAGAAGGGCCTGGTCGTTCCGGTCGTGCGCGACTGCGACCAGAAATCGCTCGCGCAGATCGAGAAGGAGATTGCCGATCTCGGACGGCGCGCGCGCGATGGCACGCTCAAGATCGAGGAAATGCAAGGCGGTACCTTTACCATCTCGAACGGCGGCGTTTACGGCTCGCTGATGTCGACGCCGATTCTCAATGCGCCGCAGTCCGGCATCCTCGGCATGCACAAGATTGAAGAGCGACCGGTGGCGGTCGCCGGCAAAGTCGAGATTCGTCCGATGATGTATCTCGCGCTCAGCTACGACCATCGCCTCGTCGACGGCCGAGAGGCGGTGACGTTTCTGGTGCGGGTGAAGGAGATTTTGGAGGATCCGGCGAGGCTCGTGGTGGATCTGTGAGTCTGTCACCATCGGCGGCCGTGACGACGGATAGTTCGGAGTAATCATGCCCTACGATCTCATCGTCATCGGCTCCGGCCCCGGCGGCTATGTCTGCGCCATCCGCGCGGCACAGCTCGGCATGAAGGTTGCCGTAATCGAGAAGGACAAGACCTTCGGCGGCACCTGCCTCAACGTCGGTTGCATTCCCTCCAAGGCGCTGCTGCACGCCTCCGAGCTCTATGAAGAATCCGGCCAGCTGTTCGACAAGATGGGCATCAAGGTCGGCGCGCCGACGGTCGACCTTGCGGCCATGATGAGATTCAAGGATCAGGGCGTCGAGGGCAATGTCAAAGGCGTGGCCTTCCTGTTCAAGAAAAACAACATCGATACCTTTCATGGCACCGGCCGCATCGTCACGGCCGGCAAGGTCGAGGTGAAAACCGCCGACGGCAAGAGCGAGACCATCGAGGGCAAGGCGATCGTCGTCGCCACCGGCTCGGACGTGGCGCGCCTGCCCGGCATCGATATCGACGAGCGGCGCATCGTCTCCTCGACCGGCGCCCTGGTTCTCGATCAGGTGCCGGAGCGGCTACTCGTCATCGGCGCCGGCGTGATCGGGCTCGAGCTCGGCTCGGTGTGGCGCCGTCTCGGCTCCAAGGTGATCGTCGTCGAGTTCCTCGACCGCATCCTGCCGGGAATGGATAGCGAGGTCTGCCGACAGGTCCAGCGCATCTTCGAAAAGCAGGGCATCGTCTTCAAGCTATCGTCCAAGGTCACGGGCGTCGAGGCGGCGGGAAAGACGCTCAAGGCGACAGTCCAGCCGACCGCGGGCGGCGCGGCAGAATCAATCGAAGCCGATGTCGTGCTGGTGTCGATCGGGCGCGTGCCGTTTACCGAGGGACTTGGTCTCGAAGCCGTCGGGGTGAAGACGGACAACAAGGGCCGCGTCATGGTCGATGCGCGCTTCGCCACCAACGTGCCCGGCATCTACGCCATCGGGGATGCGATCGCCGGCCCGATGCTGGCGCACAAGGCAATGGATGAGGGCGCGGCGGTGGCGGAAATCATCGCCGGCGAAGCCGGCCACATGAACTACGACGTCATCCCGAACGTGGTCTACACCTATCCCGAGATCGCCTCGGTCGGAAAGAGCGAGGAGGAATTGAAGGAGGCCGGTATCGCCTACAACACCGGCAAATTTCCCTTTACCGCCAATGGCCGCGCAAAGGTGAACCTGCAGACCGAGGGCTTCGTGAAAATCCTCGCCGATGCCAAGACCGACCGCGTGCTCGGCGTCCACATCGTCGGCGCGGACGCCGGCAACATGATCGCCGAGGCTGCGGTTGCCATGGAGTTCGGTGCCGCGTCCGAGGATATCGCCCGCACCTGCCATCCCCACCCAACGTTCACCGAGGCGGTGAAGGAGGCGGCATTGGCGGTGGACAAGCGCGCCATCCACATGTGACGCACGCGCGCGACGCACCCGGCGGCTGCTCAGCAGCTTCCGCCGGCGCATGCGGGCTGCCGTGCCGCCGCGCGAGCGCCGCTAGATTAAGTGCAGCGAGTGCAGGTACTGCGGGTTGAAAAATCCGAGCGCCATGAAGACGAGACCGACCACGCCGAGACCTATGGCGCCGTGGACCAGGGCCATCATGCCGGTGATGACCGCGGCCGACGCCAGCACGATACCGATCTGATAGGCAGCCGATGCAAACTCGTAGTGATGGTAGCGCGCCAGGTAGATGTCGCGTTGGCGCTCGTATGTTTCGGCGAGCGCCCGCAACTCCTTACGACCGTCCTTCTCCGCCGGATCGGACTCGTAGCGCGCCACCGTCTTCATCCAATCGTCGACCTGCTTGAGCAGCGCCGCCTTCCTTGCTTCATCGGACACCGAGGCGGCTTCGAGCGCCAAAGCCTGAGCGGCCGTGCGAAGCGTGGTCTGGCGGATGGTCTTGGCTTGGAAGAAATTCCAGGCGTCGGACGCCTTGATGTTGAGCGAAATTCCTTCCGTCTGCGCGCTTTTGCCGAACATCTCGGCGAGCGCCAGAAAGAGCGCGATCACCGAGATCAGCAACGCGATCTTCTTGTTCCTGCTCTCCCCTACCGGCTTTCCGCGGCCGCCATGCCCGTGCTCTTCCTTTTCGATCTGATGCTCGACTCCGTGCTGGACCGCGTGCACGCCGTGACTCATGTCGCCCTCCGTGCGTCGTCGGGCGGACGATGTATCGAACTCGCCGGCTTGCGCAAGGGGGAGTAACCGTGGCGCCTGTCACGCGTTGGTCATGCTCGCGGATGGGTGCTGAGGTAGACTTCCAGCAGGCGTTCGGTATCGACGGCGGTGTAGAGCTGGGTCGTCGACAACGAGGCATGGCCGAGCAGTTCCTGGATCGCGCGTAGATCGCCGCCGCGCGCCAGCAGATGCGTCGCGAAGGAATGGCGCAGCGAATGCGGGGTCGCGGTCTCCGGCAGCCCGAGCGCGCCCCGCAGCCGGGCCATCGCAAGCTGGACGATGCGCGGGGAGAGCGGGCCGCCTCTGGCGCCGACGAACAAGGGACCTTCGGCGGGAAGGTCGTAGGGGCAGAGCGCGATGTATTCGGCGGCGAGCCTCGCGACCTGCGCCAATACCGGGACCATCCGCGCCTTGTTGCCCTTGCCGGTGACCGTGATGACGTCGCCGCGTCCGGGCGCAGGAATGTCGTTGCGCTTTAAGGCCAGCGCCTCGCTGATGCGCAAGCCCGACCCGTAAAGCAGCGCCAGCACCGCGGCGTCGCGGGCGAGAATCCAGGGTTCGCGCGCCTCGCCGGCGCGCACATCGGTGTCGGTGATGCGTTTGGCCGCTGGGATCGCCAGCGGCTTCGGCAGCGGCTTCGCGAGTTTCGGCGTGCGCACGGCGGAAAGCGCACCGACCTTGCCCTTGCCGTTGCGTTCGAGAAAACGGGCGAAGGAGCGCACGCCCGCGAGCATGCGCATCAGCGAGCGGCTGCTCGTCCCGCCGGCTCGGCGTGCCGCCATGAAGGCGCGCACGTCGAGCGGTTTAAGGCGCGACAGCGCCGAGAGCGTCACGCGGCTGTCGAGATGGTCGCAGAGGAAGGTGAGGAATTGGCGCACGTCGCGCTCATAAGCGTCGACCGTCTTCGGTGACATCCGCCGTTCGGCGCAGAGGTATGCCAGCCAACGCATGAGTTCGCCCGCAACGTCGTTGGCGGCAAAAGCGGGACCGGCGGTGGGTGTTGCGCTTGACACGGCGGAATATATCTCACCCCTTCCTTCACCGTTTCTTAAACGGTTCGAATCGGCCGACTGATCATGGCCAAACGCGTCGTCGATGTCCTCGTCCCGGTCGCCCTCGACCAGACGTACTCCTATCGGGTGCCGGAAGGGCTTGAGCTCGCGCCTGGCGACCTCGTGACCGTGCCGCTGGGCGCGCGCATGGCAACGGCGGTGACATGGGCGGAGAATCCCAAGCCCAACCCCCGGCTCGACAACCGCATGAAGGAGGTCGAGGCCAAGCTCGACGTCCCGCCGCTTAAGCCGGAGCTGCGCAACTTCATCGACTGGGTGTCGGCCTACACGCTCAGCCCCCGTGGCATGGTTCTGCGCATGGCGCTGCGCATGGGCGAGCATCTCGGCCCCGCCCGCGAACGCGTCGGCGTTCGGATTGCCGGACCGCTCCCTCAGCGGGTGACGGCGGCGCGCGAGCGGGTACTCGCGCTGCTCGCCGACGGGCTTGCGCGTGGTAAGCGCGACGTCGCCGAGGCCGCCGGGGTTTCGCCGGGAGTCATCGACGCCCTGGTCGACGAAGGGACGCTCGAAAGCCTGGTCCTGCCCCCGGATCCGGTGGCGCGGCGGCCGGATCCGGATTTTTCGCCGCCCGACTTTACGCCGGCGCAACGCCAGGCGGCGGAAACGCTACGCGCGACGGTGGCCGCGGGCGGCTATGGCGTCACGCTGCTCGATGGCGTCACCGGCGCGGGTAAGACCCAAGTCTATTTTGAGGCCGTCGCCGAGATCGTCCGCCGTGGAAAACAAGCGCTGGTTCTCGTCCCCGAGATCGCCTTGACCGCCCAGTTCCTCGACCGCTTTGCCGAGCGCTTCGGCGTGCGGCCGGCCGAGTGGCACTCGCAGCTGTCGCAGCGTTTACGCGCGCGCACTTGGAATGCGGTGGCGACCGGCGAGCTGAGCGTGATCGTCGGCGCACGCTCGGCACTGTTTCTACCCTATGCCGATCTCGGGTTGATCGTGGTCGATGAGGAGCACGATCCCGCTTACAAGCAGGAGGACGGCGCGCGCTATCACGCGCGCGACATGGCGGTGGTGCGCGCGCGGGGAGCCGATATCCCGATCGTGCTGGTGTCGGCGACGCCGTCGGTCGAGACCGAGGTCAACGCCCGCAGTGGCCGCTACGCCCGCGTGCATCTGCCGGAGCGCTTCGGCAGCTCGAATCTTCCCGCCATCGAGGCGATCGATCTGCGCGCCGAAGGCCCGCCGCGCGGGCGCTTCATCGCACCGCGTCTCGCCGAGGCGGTGAGGAACGCGCTCGAACGCGGCGAGCAGGCCCTCCTTTTCCTCAATCGCCGCGGCTACGCCCCGCTCACGCTCTGCCGCCAATGCGGATTTCGGCTCGCTTGTCCGAATTGCGACGCCTGGCTGGTCGATCACCGGTTCAGGCGCCGCCTGGTCTGCCACCATTGCGGCTTCTCGATGCCGCTGCCGGCGGAATGCCCGCAGTGTCAGGCGGCTGATTCGTTCGTCGCGGTCGGCCCCGGCGTCGAACGGCTGGAACAGGAAGCGGCGGAGCTGTTTCCGGAAAGCCGCATCCTGGTGCTATCGAGCGATCTCGTCGAATCGATCGAGCGGCTGCGCCAGGAGCTCGACGACGTCGCCAAGGGGCGCTTCGATATCATCATCGGGACGCAGCTGGTCGCCAAGGGTCACCATTTCCCCAGGCTCAACTTGGTCGGCGTGGTCGACGCCGATCTCGGCCTGGCAAACGGGGATCCGCGCGCGGCCGAGCGCACGTTTCAATTGCTGCATCAGGTCATCGGCCGCGCCGGGCGCGAGGACGGTCGCGGCATCGGATATCTGCAGACGCATCAGCCCGAGCACCCGGTGATGCGCGCGCTCGTGGCAGCCGACCGCGACGCGTTCTACACCAGCGAGATCGAGCTGCGCGAAAAGACGCATTATCCGCCGTTCGGGCGGCTGGCGAGCCTGCTCGTCTCCGCGGGCGAGCGCCCGGCGGCCGAAGTCTTTGCGCGCCGGCTCGCCGCTTCAGCGCCGCAGGCGAAAGATGTGCGCGTGCTGGGACCAGCGGAAGCGCCGCTCGCCGTCGTCCGCGGCCGCCATCGCTTCCGGCTGCTGGTGAAATCACCTCGTCGCTTCGATCTTTCAGCCTATCTGCGGGAATGGCTCGCTGGCGCGCCCAGGCGCAAGGGCAACATCAAGCTCGAGGTCGACGTCGACCCGCAGAGTTTTCTTTAAGCTGAGGAGTGGTGCGCATTACGCTTGCCCAATCATGGGCGGGGGAGCCGATCCCCGCTTCAGCCGCGCGCAGCCACATGCCCGGTGCCCCAGTCGCGGTTTTTTGCCTCAGTCGGTCGTGATCCCGAGCGCGGCAACGGGTTGGCTGCTTGAAGCTCAGCCTGCTTGAGCGCATTCTGATGCGGCCGGACCACATCCGGAAACTACAAGCACACGGGGAGGAAAACCCATGCAACGCATCGCATTTGGGGTCGTGTTGGGCGCAATGCTGGCGGCCAGCAGCACGGTCCTGGCGCAAGCTCCGAGCTGGACGCCGCCGCCTGACAACCAGCGCTGTCCCTCCAAGTGGGGTGCGGACGACGAGCGCGGCTCCGCCAACCACATGAAGCCGCAGACGGTGCTCAACGCAGTCAAGCTGATCAAGACCGGCGAGGTCATTGAACTCGGACACGTGCTCAATACGAATATGCCGTTCTTCGGCACGCGGCGCTTCGATGTGCACGTCAAACGCACATTCATGAACGAGTTCGCCAATCGGCGCGGGAGCAACGAGGAGATCGTCATTTCCGAGATCGGGCAGGTCGGCACGCAGTTCGACGGCTTCGCCCACCAGACCCACGAGAACAGCTGGTACAATTGCTTCAAGGTCGCCGAGAACGCGACCCGTTCGGGATTCACGAAGCTCGGAGTTCACAACGCCGGCGCGATAATCACGCGCGGCGTGCTGATCGACGTCGCCGGCTACAAGGGCGTCGAAATGCTCGGCGACACTTACGAGATCACGGTCGAGGATCTCGAGGGCGCGCTGAAGAAGCAGAACGTGACGCTGCAGCCCGGCGACGCCATCATCATCAATACCGGCTGGGGCAAGCTGTGGGGCAAGGATAATGCCCGCTTCGTCAAGTCGTGCCCGGGCATCGGCGTGAAGGCCGCCGAGTGGCTGATCGCCAAAGATCCCATGCTGCTCGGCTCCGATAACTGGCCGGTCGAGGTGGCGCCCAACCCCGATCCGAAGATTTCGTTGCCGGTGCATCAAATCGCGCTGGTGGTGAATGGCGTGCATCTGCTCGAAAATCTTAAGCTCGATGACTTGGCGGCCAAACAGGTCTACGAGTTCGCCTTCATCATGGAGCCGCTGAAAATCCAGGGCGGCACCGGCTCGACGGTTGCGCCAGTCGCGGTGCGATAACCGCGAGCGTTGGCGTGGGCAAGCTCCGGCGTGCCCACGCGCATCGTGCACGAGAACTCAATTATTGTTCGATCGGAGCGGTCTCGGACGAGCGCGCATTCGGTGCAAGCAGGACGCTGGCGGCGGCGGTCAAGATCAGGGCAGAGCCGACGATGTCTGCAACCGTCAGCCGCTCGCCCAGGATCAGCACCGAGGCGACGATGCCAATGACTGGAACACTCAGCAGGCCGAGCGCGGCGGTCGTAGCCGGTAACCTCCGGACGACCTCGAACCAAAGCACATAGGCGAAGGCGGAACCGACGAGGCCGGAAAACGCCAGCGCCCAAAGCGCGCGCGCAGGAACGGGCCACAGGTGCAGCGAGCCTTCGAAGGTGAGCGCGCCTGTGAAGGTAACCACCAGCGCGACCACAAGTTGCCACGCCGAGATTGCCATCGGATCGGCGTCGATCCGCGCCCATTTCAAATAGACCGTACCGGCTGCCCAGCTCACCGCCGTCGCGAGCGCGAGGACGAGGCCGATCAGGTCGCTCGATCCGAGCAACGGATAGATCAGCACCGTCAATCCGGCGGCGCAAAGCAAGAGCGAGATGGCACATATCACGTTCAGCCGCTCCCCAAGGATGGGATAGGCGAACAGCGCCGCCCAGATCGGCATCGTGTACGCGAGAACCGCCACTCGCGACGTTGCGGTCGCAAGTTGCGCGAAAGCGGAGAAGAGCGTGAAGCAGGCAATGTTCAGGCAGCCCGCGACGACGAGGTGCACGGCCGCGACGCTGCTGTGAATCCTCATGTTACGCCGCCGCAGCAAGGCGAGCGCGAACAATACGACGGTCGCAAGCCCGGACGTGCCGACGCGCATGCTAAACGGCGGTATGTCGTTGAGCGCGATCTTCAAGGCTGGCCAGCTCACGCCCCAGGCCAGGCTCACCGCCACCAGCATAACGCGGGCTGTCGCGTCGGCAGCTTGAGGCGGGGCGAGGCGTGGCACGTGCGGGGTCCGGCAGGCCGAGGAGGAGGGAAGGCCTGTGTACCATCGGCGCTGGCCGCTCGCGCAAGGGCCTGCGGTCGGCAAAACGCGCATTCCCTGCGGGCATTTCGTCATGTTGCACCGCAGTTGGCGGTGTGTTACGGAACCGCGCGATTTTCGTGGGCTTTCGGGGCGCGCCCGGCGCTCTCTGCGAAGATGCAAAGTCCCATTGAATTTCAAGGGCTTGGCGCCCACCGTCCGCGACGGTGCCGAGCCTGCGGAATTGCTGAAAGTGCAAGTCCACGTGGCAGGCGAAAACGCAATCATATCCGGCATGGCCGGCCGCTACGCGACCGCGCTGTTCGAGCTCGCGCGCGAGCAGAACGCCATCGATCGGGTCAAGGTCGACCTCGACCGCTTCGATGCGCTGGTCGCGGAGGTCGCCGATCTCGCCCGCTTGCTCAGAAGCCCGGTGTTCTCCGCCGATGAGCAGACGCGCGCGCTCTCGGGCGTGCTCGACCGGGCAGGCATTGACGGGCTCGCCGCCAACGTCCTCAAACTGCTCGGAACGAACCGCCGCCTGTTCGCGGCGCTCGACGTGGTGCGCGGCTACCGGGCGCTGGTGGCCAAGCACAAGGGCGAGGTCTCGGCCGAGGTGACGCTCGCCGAGCAGCCGAGCGAGACGCACCTTGCCGCCATCAAGGATGCGCTCGCGGCGGCGACCAAGAAGAATGTGCAGGTGCAAGTGAAGGTCGATCCTTCGCTGATCGGCGGCCTCGTGGTCAAGCTCGGCTCGCGCATGGTCGACAGCTCGCTGCGCACCAAACTCAATGCGATCAAGGTCGCGATGCAAGAGGCCCACTGATGGACATCCGTCCCGCCGAGATTTCGGCAATCCTGAAAGAGCAGATCAAGAACTTCGGCCAGGAGGCGGAAGTTTCCGAAGTCGGCCAGGTGCTCTCGGTCGGTGACGGCATCGCCCGAGTCTACGGCCTCGACAACGTCCAAGCCGGCGAGATGGTCGAGTTCGAGAACGGCGTGCGCGGAATGGCGCTCAATCTCGAGATCGACAACGTCGGCATCGTCATCTTCGGCGAGGACCGCGAGATCAAGGAAGGGCAGACGGTCAAGCGCACGCGCGCGATCGTCGAGGTTCCTGTCGGCAAGGCCCTGCTCGGCCGCGTGGTGGACGCCCTCGGCAATCCGATCGACGGCAAAGGGCCGATTGATGCCAAGGAGCGTCGACGCGTCGACGTCAAGGCGCCGGGAATCATCCCGCGCAAATCCGTGCATGAGCCGATGGCCACCGGCCTCAAGGCCATCGACGCGCTGATCCCCATCGGCCGCGGCCAGCGCGAGCTGATCATCGGCGATCGCCAGACCGGCAAGACCGCGATCGCGCTCGATACCATCCTCAATCAGAAAGCGCTCAACGCCAGCGGCGACGAGAAGATCAAGCTCTATTGCGTCTATGTTGCCGTCGGCCAGAAGCGCTCCACCGTGGTTCAATTCGCCAAGGTGCTGGAGGAGAATGGCGCGCTCGACTATTCGATCGTGATCGCGGCGACGGCTTCCGATCCCGCGCCGATGCAGTACCTCGCGCCGTTTTCCGGCTGCACCATGGGCGAATATTTCCGCGATGGCGGCATGCACGCGGTGATCATCTACGACGACCTGTCGAAACAAGCCGTTTCCTACCGGCAGATGTCGCTGTTGCTGCGCCGTCCGCCCGGCCGCGAGGCCTATCCCGGCGACGTATTCTATCTGCATTCGCGGTTGCTCGAGCGCGCCGCCAAGATGAACGACGACAACAAGGGCGGATCGCTCACGGCGCTTCCCGTCATCGAGACGCAGGCGAACGACGTGTCGGCTTACATCCCGACCAACGTCATTTCGATCACCGACGGACAGATCTTTCTGGAGACCGATCTGTTCTACCAGGGCATCCGCCCGGCCGTAAACGTCGGCCTCTCGGTGTCGCGCGTCGGCTCCGCCGCGCAGACCAAGGCAATGAAAAAAGTCGCTGGCCGCATCAAAGGCGAGCTCGCGCAATACCGTGAAATGGCGGCGTTCGCGCAGTTCGGCTCCGACCTCGATGCCACCACCCAGCGCCTGCTCAACCGCGGCGCAAGGCTGACCGAGCTGCTCAAACAGCCGCAGTTTTCTCCGCTCAAGATGGAGGAGCAGGTCGTCGTCATCTTTGCCGGCGTCAATGCGTATCTCGACCCTATCCCGGTCGAACGGGTGCGCGCCTTCGAAGACGGCCTGCTGAGGTTGATGCGCTCGCAGCATGCGGGCATCCTCGATGCCATCCGCGATAGCAGGGACCTCGACGAGGTTACCGCGGCGAAGCTCAAAGCCGCGGTCGACGAATACGCAAAGACGTTCGCGTAACACGCGGACTCCTAAAGAGCACGGAGGACAGACGCCAGATAATCGATAGTCGACGGTCGATACATCGTTGTCGATCGTTCGCTCTCTGTCGTCGCACCTGACCCATGCCCAGCCTCAAGGACATGCGCGTGCGCATCGCCGCCACCAAGGCGACGCAGAAGATCACCAAGGCCATGCAGATGGTCGCGGCGTCGAAGCTGCGGCGCGCGCAGGCGGCGGCCGAAGCTGCGCGTCCCTATGCCCAGCAGATGACGAAGGTGCTCGGCAACATCGCCGCCGCGGTCGGCGGCCTCGGCGCCGCCCCGCGGCTGCTGGTCGGGACCGGCAGCGAACGCGTACACCTGCTGTTGGTGTGCACCGCCGAGCGCGGCCTGTGCGGCCCGTTCAACTCGGCGATCGTACGGCTGGCGCGTGAGCGGGCGAATGCATTGATGGCCGAGGGCAAAGAGGTCAAGTTCTTCTGCGTGGGGCGCAAGGGTTACGAGCAGCTTCGCCGGTTGTACGAGAAACAGATCATCGAACACATCGAGTTACGCGCGGTTCGCGCGCTTGCGTTCGAGCACGCCGAAAACATCGGCGAAAAAATTGCGCGGCTCTACGAGCAGGGTGCATTCGATGTCTGCACCCTGTTCTTTTCGCGATTCAGATCAGTTATTGCGCAAATCCCTACGGCGCAACAGATCATTCCGCCCGTGTTCGAGGGCGACGCCGGCAACAATAACGGCGTAGTCTACGAGTACGAACCCGATGAGGACGAAATCCTCGTCGAGCTCCTGCCGCGCAACATCTCCGTACAGATTTTCCGCGCGCTGCTGGAGAATGCGGCTTCCTTCTATGGCGCGCAGATGAGTGCGATGGACAACGCCACGCGCAACGCGGGGGAGATGATCCGCAAGCAGACGCTGACCTACAACCGCACCCGCCAGGCGATGATCACCAAGGAGCTGATCGAGATCATTTCGGGCGCCGAGGCGGTGTGAGCGGGCGCTAGAACCGATAAGTCGATGCAATAACAAGGACCATCCATGGCTAACCCAACCGGACACATCACCCAGGTCATCGGCGCCGTCGTCGACGTGCAGTTCGAGGGGCATCTGCCCGCGATTCTCAACGCGCTCGAGACCAAGAACCAGGGCCACCGCCTCGTGCTCGAAGTGGCCCAGCATCTCGGCGAATCGACCGTGCGCACCATCGCCATGGATACCAGCGAAGGCCTCGTGCGCGGGCAGGAAGTCTCCGATACCGGCCAGCCCATCGCAGTGCCGGTCGGCGATGGTACGCTCGGACGCATCATCAACGTCATCGGCGATCCGGTCGATGAGGCCGGTCCGGTCACGTACAAGGAGCGGCGGGCGATCCACCAGCCCGCGCCCCTTTATACCGAGCAGGCGACCGAATCGGAGATCCTCATCACCGGCATCAAGGTGGTCGATCTGCTCGCGCCCTACGCCAAGGGCGGCAAGGTCGGCCTGTTCGGTGGCGCCGGCGTCGGTAAGACCGTCATCATCATGGAGCTGATCAACAACGTTGCGAAGGCTCACGGCGGCTATTCCGTGTTTGCCGGAGTGGGTGAGCGCACGCGCGAGGGCAACGATCTCTATCACGAGATGATCGAGTCCGGCGTCAACAAGGACCCCAAGAAGAACAACGGTTCGGCTGCCGGCTCCAAATGCGCGCTGGTCTACGGCCAGATGAACGAGCCGCCCGGCGCGCGCGCCCGCGTCGGCCTTTCCGGCCTCACCGTCGCGGAATATTTCCGTGACCAGGGTCAGGACGTGCTGTTCTTCGTGGACAACATCTTCCGCTTCACGCAGGCGGGTTCGGAGGTGTCGGCGCTGCTGGGCCGCATTCCCTCCGCCGTCGGCTACCAGCCGACGCTCGCGACCGACATGGGCGCGTTGCAGGAGCGCATCACAACCACGACCAAGGGCTCGATCACCTCGGTGCAGGCGATCTACGTGCCCGCCGATGATCTCACCGATCCGGCGCCCGCGACCTCGTTCGCACATCTCGATGCGACCACCGTGCTCTCGCGCTCGATCGCGGAGAAGGGCATCTATCCGGCGGTCGATCCGCTCGACTCCACGTCACGCATGCTGTCACCGATGATCGTGGGCGAGGAGCACTATGCCATCGCCCGCCAGGTGCAGCAGATTCTGCAACGCTACAAGGCGTTGCAGGACATCATCGCGATCCTCGGCATGGACGAACTTTCGGAAGAGGACAAGCTTACGGTCGCCCGCGCGCGCAAGATCGAGCGGTTTTTGTCACAGCCCTTCCATGTCGCCGAAGTGTTCACCGGCGCGCCCGGCGTGTTCGTCGAACTCGCCGACACCATCCGAGGGTTCAAGGGTCTGTGCGAAGGAAAATACGACCACCTGCCCGAGGCGGCCTTCTACATGGTCGGCACCATCGAGCAGGCCGTGGAGAAGGGCAAGAAACTCGCGGCGGAAGCGGCGTGACGTCAAAATTCATGGGCGTGGCTGCGGCCTTGATCCGGCAATCAATCAAGCTTCGAAGCATTGATGGTGCGGCGGCTCAAGCCCGCGGGTGACGAGCGAGAAAAAACGGAAGCTCAGCATGGCCACCTTTCACTTCGATCTCGTTTCGCCGGAGAAGGTTTTGTTCTCCGGCGAGGTCAGCCAGGTCGACGTGCCGGGCTCGGAAGGCGACTTCGGCGTGCTGGCGGCGCATGCACCGCTCGTGACCACGTTGCGGCCGGGAATTCTGGTGATTTATAGCGAACGCGACGCGCAGCGGATCATGGTCGACGGCGGTTTCGCCGAGGTCGGTCCGGCGGGCCTGACCGTGCTCGCGAACCTCGCCGTGCCGGTGAACGAGTTCGATGTCGCGGCGCTCGCTGGCATGATCAAGGACACTGAGGAAGACGTGGCCGACGAGAAGGACGGCTGGAACCGCGATAAGCTCGCCCAGAAGCTCGATCGCTTGAAGGCGTTGCAGGCCGTACTCAGGCATTAACTCGCGTCGCGGGCAAATCTCTTAAATTTTTTCACCACCTGCTCGTAGACCGGCCGCTTGAATGGCACGACCAGGTCGACGGCCTTCGGCAGTCGCTCCCAGCGCCATTGCACGAATTCCGGGTCGTGTCCGCCGGCGGGGTGCGCGATGTCGATTTCGCTGTCCTTTCCGGTGAAGCGCAGCGCATACCATTTTTGACACTGCCCGCGGTATTTGCCGTTCCATGCCTGGCCGACGAGCTCGCGCGGAATGTCGTAGCAGAGCTCTTCCTCGATTTCGCCGAGCTTTTCGACCGAGCGGATATTGGTTTCCTCATAGAGCTCGCGTAGCGCCGCCGGCCACGGATCCTCGCCCCGGTCGATGCCGCCTTGCGGCAGCTGCCACGCGTGAGTGTCGTCGACGTGCTCGGGACCGTCGATGCGGCGGCCGATGAAGACGCGCCCCTTGCGGTTGAATACGGCCATGCCGACGCAAGGCCGATAGGGCAACGATTTGAAACGGGGCATGCTCTCGGCTCCGTCCTTGCGGCATGGCGCGCGCCGCGCGGCGGCAGAGATAGCCGCTGTCGCCGCTCGAAGCGAGGGTATTGGCCAAGAAAGCATCGGGGCGGCCGCAGGCCGCCCCGGACTCGGCGTCGGATCGCGCCGTGCTAGTTCGGCACCGCGGACTTCGGATTCGGCGGGTAAGCCGAGTTCTTCTGGATGCCGCGGATGAGATCGAGCGCGGTGTGGAGCGCCTTGTCGTCCTTCGGATCCGGCGGGATATAGGACTGCGAACCGGTCTGCTCGTCGCCCTCGGCCTTGAGGTGGCCGCGCAGCGAAGCCTCGCCGCGCGTGTCGGTGCGTGCCTTGAGCTCCTCGGGCACGTCCTGCAGCACCTCGATGTCGGGCGAGATGCCCTTGGCCTGGATGGAGCGTCCGGACGGGGTGAAGTAGCGCGCGGTTGTCAGCCGCAACGCCCCATTGCCGGAGCCGAGCGGAATGATGGTCTGCACCGAGCCTTTGCCGAACGAGCGCGTGCCGATGACGGTCGAGCGCCGATGATCCTGGAGCGCACCCGCCACGATTTCCGAGGCCGAGGCCGA
>WNFC01000092.1_pt1 | contig 93182 bp, 87 predicted proteins | sample 5400541 | NCBI WGS metagenome assembly WNFC01 (sample SAMN13153342, study PRJNA577476) | soil metagenome | isolation source: 120 cm saprolite under Douglas fir tree site 2 hole 2 replicate 1 | place: USA:California | collected 2015-04-18
AACCCGCTACCCCCATGAGCTCTCCGGCGGCCAGCGCCAGCGGGTCGGTGTGGCGCGCGCGCTTGCCGCGGACCCGCCGCTCTTGCTCCTCGACGAGCCATTCGGCGCGCTCGACCCGATTACGCGAGTCGAGCTGCAGAGCGAGTTCCAGGCCCTGCAACGGCGCCTCGGCCAGGCCATGGTGTTCGTCACCCACGACGTGCGGGAAGGTCTGCTGCTCGGCACACGCATTGGCGTGATGCAGGCTGGCCGACTCGTGTTCCTCGGCACGCCCGAGCAATTCCGTGACTCGGAGCAGCCGGAGTGTCGGGCGTTCTTGGGGGCCGCGTAGCCGGCGTGACGCTCTGGGGCTTCTATGCGCGCAACCTCGAGGAGGTGCTGCACCTCGTCGGGCAACACCTCTATCTCGTGGCCGTCTCGACTGGCCTCGCGATCCTCATCGGCGTGCCACTCGGCGTGTTGCTCACGCGCCGGCCCGCGTGGCGGACGCCGGTGCTCGGGGTGGCCAACGTGCTGCAGACGATCCCGAGTCTCGCGCTGTTCGGATTCCTGATTCCGCTCCCCTTCATCGGTGGGATCGGCGCCACGACGGCGATCGCGGCGCTCGTGGTATACGCGCTGCTGCCTATCGTGCGGAATACCTACACCGGGATCGCGGGCGTCGACCCGGCCGTCCGGGAGGCGGGACGCGGAATGGGGATGACCGACTGGCAGCTCCTCGCGCAGGTCGAGCTGCCGCTCGGCGGTGGCGTGATTCTCGCCGGGGTGCGCGTGGCGACCGTCGTGAGCGTGGGGACGGCAACGATCGCGGCGGCGATCGGTGCGGGAGGACTCGGGGTCTACATTTTCCGGGGCGTGGCCGTAGTGGACGACACCCTGATCCTCGCGGGTGCTCTCCCCGCGGCGCTCATGGCCCTGGCGGCGGACGGTCTGTTGGGTCTCGCGGAGCGCCGCTTCGCCTGGCGGGCCACGTGACGCTCGGCCGCCCGCTCCGCCGCGCTGCCGGTGCATGGCGGCGACTGACCACGGCCCCGCTGTTGCTGCTCGCGTGCTGTCAGCACCGGGACCGGATCGTCGTCGGGTCGAAAAACTTCACCGAGTCCGACCTGCTGGGTGAGATCGTGGCGCAGCAGATCGAGCGCCGCACTGGGGTCCGCGCCGAGCGCCGCTTTCACCTGGGTGGCACTTTCGTGTGCCACGAGGCCATCACCTCGGGCCAGATTGATCTCTACGTGGAGTACACGGGCACGGCGTACACCGCGGTCCTGAAGCTCCCGCCCCTCAAGGACGCGGACAGCCTGCGCCGGGCCGTCGCAGCGGAATACGCGCAGCGCTTCGATCTCGTGTGGGGTCAGCCATTCGGCTTTAACAACAGCTTCGCGATTCTGGTCCGCCGGTCGGACGCCGAGCGTCATGGGCTGCGGCGGATCTCGGATCTGGCGACTCTGGCGCCGCGCTGGCACGCTGGGTTCGGCTACGAGTTTCTCGAGCGGACGGACGGGTTTCCGGGACTCAGTCGCCTCTACGGCCTGCGGTTCGCAGCGCCGCCGACCGCGATGGACCTCGGGCTGACCTACCGGGCGCTCGCCGACGGTAAGGTCGATGTGATCGCCGGTAACTCGACGGACGGACAGATCGCGGCGCTCGGCCTCGTGGCGCTGGACGACGACCGGGGCTACTTCCCGCCCTACCAGGCGGCGCCCGTGATCCGGGCGCGGACGCTCGCCACTCACCCGACGGTCGTGGCGGCACTGACCGAGCTCGGCGGTCGGATCTCCGACGCCGAGATGCGGCGGCTGAACGCCCTGGCGGATGTCGAGCATCGGGACATCGCCACCGTCGCGCGCGCGTGGCTCGCGGAACACGTCCCGTGAGCGGAGCGGATGGCGACACGTTCGTCCGTGGCGAAGGCGCGGCTGCCGTTCGGCCGTGAGCGCACGGCTGCAACTGGTCCTCGCCGCGGTGTGCTTCTCGACCGCGGGCGCCGCGATCAAGTGGTGCGCGTTCGGTGCGGCGCAGGTGGCGGCGTTTCGCGCCTTCGTAGCCATGCTCGCGATCGTCCTCCTCATTCCAGCGTCGCGCCATCACTGGAGCGCTCGCACCGCCTTGGTCGGGGTGGCGTACGCTGCCGCGGGACTTCTCTTCGTGTTCGCCAACAAGCTGACCACGGCGGCGAACAGCGTGTTTCTTCAGGCGACGAACCCGCTATTCGTCGTCGCCCTCGCGCCGTGGCTGCTGCACGAGCGGGTCCGAGCAGCCGACCTCCGGTTCATGGCGGTGCTCGCCCTCGGGCTCGGGCTGCTGTTCATCGGTGGGGAGCGACGGTTCGCGACGGCGCCCGACCCCCTGCTCGGCAACCTGCTCGGGGCGGGGAGCGCGGTCGCGTGGGCCTTTACGGTGATGGGCTACCGCTGGCTCGCGCGCCAGGCGGTGGGGGACCCCGGCGTCGTCGCGGCCGCTGCCGCGATCGGCAATCTCATCGTATTCCTCGCCTGTCTGCCGTGGGCGCTGCCGCTGATGGCCGGCCGCCCCGGCGACTGGCTGGTGGTGATCTATCTCGGCGTGTTCCAGCTTGGTCTCGCCTACGTGTTCCTGTCCCGAGCGATCGGACGGATATCGGCGCTCGACGCCTCGCTGTTCTTATTGGCTGAGCCGGTATTGTCGCCCTTGTGGGCGTGGCTCGTCCACCGTGAGACGCCCGGGCCCATGGCACTCGTGGGGGGGGCGGTGATCCTGGGGGCGACTGCCGCCAAGTCGTGGCGCGATTCCCGGCTCGGCGCGGTGAGGGTGACGGCCGGATAGCGAGCGCCGCAGATCGCGTTTCGCCACAGCTGCGTCGTCGGCGTAGCAGCAGGGCGGTGTAGATTCCAGCCCGTATGCCGACCGGGCGCTCGCGGGTCGCGATCATCTTCTTCACCGTCCTGATCGATCTCGTCGGGTTCGGCATCGTCATCCCCATTCTGCCGTACTACGCCCAGACCCTCGGTGCCGGGGGCTTCGGGCTCGGGGCGCTGTTCGGCGTGTATTCGCTGATGCAGTTCTTCGGTACGTCGCTCCTCGGCAGGCTGTCCGACCGCGTGGGACGCCGACCGGTGCTGCTCGCTACCATGCTCATCAACGCCGCCGGGTACGTGCTGTTGGCCTTCGCGGGCACGTATCCGCTGCTGTTCCTCGCCCGGGCGGTCTCGGGCTTCGCCGGCGGGAACATCTCCGTGGCGCAGGCTTACATGGCGGACATTTCCACGCCGGCGGAGCGCTCGCGGGCGATGGGCACGATCGGCGCCGCGTTTGGCATCGGGTTCGTCGTCGGTCCGGCGATCGGTGGGTTCGCGGGCTCGCTGGTCCTGGCGGGTTCGATCGCCGCGGCACTGTCGATCGCCAACTTCGCCTCCGCGTACGCGATCCTCGAGGAGTCGCTCCGCGCAGAGCACCGTAGCGAACGATCGGGGCTCGGGCTCGAAAATATCGTGCGTGGGCTGCGGGATCGGCGCCTGCGTCCGCTGCTGCTCGTCTGGCTGATCATTCCGTTCGCGTGGGCGGGCTACCAGGTGGCGATGTCCTTGTACCCGGCCCGCGTCTACGGCTGGCAGGCGCGGCAGCTGGGGTATTTCTTCAGCGTCGTCGGCCTCACGATGGCGGTGGTACAGGGGCGGCTGTTCGGTGTGCTCGCGCGGCGGTTCGGGGACCGCGCGCTGGTGGTCGCGGGCACGCTGGGCATAGCCCTGGGGTTCGCGTTGCCGCCGTTCATGGGCAGCTCGCTCCAGCTCTACGCCTCGGGCGTGCTCCTGGCGTTCTCGCAGAGCCTCGTGTCGCCGGCCGCGACCGGGCTCGTGTCGATTTACGCCGCGCCCAGCGAGCAAGGCGCGATTCTCGGCGCCGCCCAGGCGCTCGGGGCGCTCGGCCGGTTTGCGGGCCCGGAGATCTTGGGCAAGCTGTTCGATGCGCGTGGGGCGCGCACGGCGTTCCTCGCGGCCGGCGGCGTGATGCTGCTCGCGTGGCTCGCGAGCCTGGCGCTCGAGCGGCAGCCGCGCGGGCGACAGGGCGTTGCGGGCGCTTCTCCCATCGCCTAGCCGACCGTTTCCACCATCGGCATATTCTCCTTCCCCCAGGCCGGAGGTGTGCATGCGCGTCTACAAGACCGGAGAGATCCGCAACGTCGCGGTCGTGGGCCACGGCGCGAGCGGCAAGACCTCCCTGGTCGACGCCCTCGCGTTCGTGGCCGGCACTAGCAAGCGTCACGGCTTCGTGAAAGACGGAACCGCCCTCACCGATTACACCCCCGACGAGATCGAACGCAAGTACTCCATCAACCTCGCCATCGCCGTGGCCGAGTGGATGGACACGAAGCTCAACCTGATCGATACGCCAGGCTACCTCGATTTCACAGGCGAAGCGCTGGCCGGCGTCTATGCCGCGGACGGGGCCGTGGTCGTGCTGTCGGCGACGGGGGGCGTGGAGGTGGGCACCGAAAAGGTGTGGGACTACTGCGAGGCGCGGGGGATTCCGCGGTTGTTCTTCGTCTCCCTCATGGACAAGGAGCACGCCGACTTCGAGAGGGTCTACGGTCAGGTCAAGGCGCGACTGTCTCCGAAGGTCATCCCCGTGGAGATCCCCGTGGGCGAGGGGCCCGACTTCCACGGTGTCATCAATCTGTTCTCCAAAAAGTGCCATTTGTACAACAAAGGAACGAAGACGGGGGAGTATGAGGAGGTGGATGTCCCGGCCGAGTATCAGGCGCGCTTCGAGCAGTACTCCAAGGAGCTCATCGAGCGCATCGCCGAGACGGACGACACGCTGCTCGAGCGCTATCTCGGAGGCGAGGAGATCGGGCGGGACGAGGCGATCGCGGCCATGAAGGCCGGCATGGCAACGGGCGAGCTGTTTCCCCTGTTCTGCGGCGCCGCCGAGCTGACGTACGGGATGCGGGCCCTGCTCTCCAAGATGGTCGAGCTCCTTCCCACGCCCACGGAGCGGCCGCCGGTCGAAGCGCAGCAGTGGGGCAGCGCCGAGCGCGTGACGCTCCAGGCGACCGACACGGGCCCGTTCGTTGCGCAGGTATTCAAGACGATCTCCGAGCCGCACGTGGGGGACTTGACTTACTTCCGGGTATACGCGGGGACCGTCAAGAACGGCCAAGACGTTTACAACGCGCCCCGCGAAGCGGTCGAGAAGCTCCACCACCTCTGCGTCACGGTCGGCAAGGACCGCCTCGAGATCCCCGAGCTGCACGCGGGGGACATCGGCGTCGTGGCGAAGCTGCGCGACACCCACACCAACGACACGCTGTCCACCAAGGACCACGCGATCGTGGTGCCGAAGATCCCCTTCCCGGAGCCGGTGATCACCGAAGCGATCGATGTGAAGCAGCGGGGCGAGGAGGAGAAGCTCTCAATCGGGTTACACAAGCTGCACGAGGAGGACCCGACCTTCCAGCATGAGTACAACGGGGAGCTGGGGCAGACGCTGATCCGGGGCCTGGGAGAGCGTCACCTCGAGATCATCGTCGGACGGCTCGCCCGCAAGTTCGGCGTCCACGCGCAAATCGGCCGACCCAAGATCGCCTACCGCGAGACGTTCCGCGGCAAAGCGGAGGGTCAGGGCAAGCACAAGAAGCAGACTGGGGGACGCGGCCAGTACGGCGACTGTTGGATCCGGATTGCGCCGCTCTCGCGCGGAGCGGGATTGCAGTTCAAGGACGAGATCGTGGGCGGGGTGATTCCGCGTCAGTACATCCCGGCCGTGGAACGCGGGATTCAGGAGGCGGCGGCGCGCGGCCCGGTCGCCGGGTACCCCGTAGTCGACTTCAAGGTCGAGCTCTACGACGGCTCCTACCACGACGTCGACTCAAACGAAATGTCGTTCAAGATGGCCGGCATCCTGGCCTTTCGGAACGTGAGCCCGAACTGTCGGCCGGTGCTGCTCGAGCCGATCCTCGAGCTCGAAGTGGCGACGCCCGACGAATACCAGGGGGCGGTGATGGGCGATCTTTCCTCGCGCCGGGGGCACATCCTCGGCACCGTGCCCGACGGGCGGCACGTGAAGGTCAAGGCGCTCGTGCCCGAGGCCGAGCTCGATCGCTACGCCACGACGCTCCACTCGATCACGCACGGGCGCGGCACTTATCGGGCGAAATTCCACGTCTACCAGGAAGTCCCGCCGGACGCAGCGCAGAAGGTCGTGGAGGTGCGAAAAAAGGAGCTCGAGGAAGTCAAGGCGTGATGAGCAGCGCCTGGGTCCGCGCCGCCCGGTCCCGCGTTTACCGCGCGATCTCGAGCACGGCCGCTCCTCTGACCTGCCCCGCGCGCAGCCGCTCGAGCGCCTCGTTGGCCCGTTCCAGCGGATAGGGCTCGATCGTGGTGCGCACCGGCACGCGTGGAGCGAGCGCCAGGAATTCCTCGCCGTCCCGGCGCGTGAGGTTCGCGACCGAGCGGAGCACGCGCTCACCCCAGAGGATGTCGTACCGGAAAGTCGGGATGTCACTCATATGGATCCCGGCGCACACCACGGTGCCGCCTTTCGCCACGGCGCGGAGCGCCACGGGGACCAGGGCACCCGCCGGGGCGAAGATGATCGCGGCGTCCAGCGGCTCCGGGGGCAGGGCGTCCGACGCCCCGGCCCATTCGGCGCCGAGCGCGCGGGCGAACTGCTGCGTCGACTGATCGCCCGTGCGTGTGAAGGCGAAGATGCGCCGCCCCTGGGACCGCGCCACCTGCGCCACGAGATGCGCCGCCGCGCCGAAGCCGTACAGCCCGAGCCGCGGCGCGTCCCCGGCGGCCACGAGCGAGCGGTAGCCGATGAGTCCCGCGCACAGCAGCGGAGCGGCCTCGACGTCGCGGTAGGCGTCGGGCAGGGGGAAGCAGAAACGCTCGTCGGCGACGGCGTATTCGGCGTAACCACCGTCCAACTGGTAGCCCGTGAAGCGCGCGCGGTCGCACAGGTTTTCGCGGCCCGAGCGACAATAGCGACAGACGCCGCACGTCCAGCCCAGCCAGGGTACCCCGAGGCGCTGGCCGGACGTGAAGCGCTCGCTGCCGGGGCCGACCCCTGCAACCGTGCCGACGATCTCGTGGCCGGGCACGAGTGGCAGCTTGGGATCGGGTAGCTCGCCGTCGAGCACGTGGAGGTCCGTGCGGCACACGCCGCACGCCCGCACGGCGAGGAGGATCTGGCCCGGGCCGGGCTCCGGGCGCGGGATCTCGGCGGTCCGCAGGGGACGGCGTGTGCCCTCGAGCAAGAGGGCCTTCAATTCCAGTCTTCCTCTTTCACCTCCGCGAGCACCGATTGCAGCGGGTTGAGCTCCAGGCGCTTTGGCTCCGCCGGTAAGTCCAGGGACGCCTCGGTCAGCGGCCCGGTCACGTTGAGCCGCACCATCGCGTGGAGCGCGGTGTCGGCGAACGCGATCTTCAGGGGAACGGGCATGATGAAATCGTGGGGCACATCCTCCTGCCGCACCCGCACCTGCAGCGTGTAGCGACCGCTCTTGGCGGGCTCGGCGCGCCACGACAGGACATAGCGCGGGATCGCGGTCCCGTCGACCCATTCATTGAAGAACCAGCTCATGCTAAGTCCCACGTGACGCTCGACCACCTTCTGAAAGTCGCGCGTCGTGGCACGGCGCCCGCGATACTCCCGATAGAAATCCTGCATCATCGCGATGAAAGCATCCTCCTTCATGGTGCGCAAGTCGAGCATCAGGTTGCGGAGCATGTGCAGCACCCACGCCCCCTTGTAATAGGTCATGAGGGTGTAGTCTCGGGGATTCAGCTGGCTCGCGCGTGCACCGACCCCGATCGGGGATACGTCACGGCGGCGGTCGCGGATCTCGCGACGCCAGTGCTCGAGGTGCTTGAAAAACTTCTCGTTGTCCCGGAGGATGAGCTGCATGTACCACATGCCTGAGAACTCGGCGAACCCCTCCGACAGCCACCAGTCCCGCTGGGTCGCTGGCTCCACGCCGATGCCCCACCACTGATGCGCCATTTCGTGGGCACGGAGGATCTCGTCGTACCCGCTATCGCTCGTCGCCTGGAACGTCCACACCGGGAGGTAGATGAGTCCGGGGAACGCTTCTCCGTAGGAGAAGGGGATCTCTGCGGCGTAGTAGCGGTCGAACAGCGGGGGGCCGTAGACGTGGGTGAAGAACGCGAGGCTGTTCGCGATGTCGGCCCCCACCTCTTGCTCCGGGTTGCGCTGCGACAGGAGTCTGTACCAGCTGGTAGGCCAGGCCGACCGATCGCGTAGCTCGAGGAAGAGCTGATTCAGGCGGCGATGCGCCTCGCTGTTCACGTGGACCGTTACCGGCGGAATCCGCGGATCGGTGATCTTGAACTCGTCGTACTCGCCGATGCTGAAGCATACTTGGTCGGCCGGCAGGTCCGTGCGCCAATGCGTTGTCGCCACATCGCCCCCAACCTGGGAGTCCAATAGCCGGCCCACGCTCGCGAAGTGGTATCGCGTCGGCGTGTGAAACGTGAGGTCGACGTTGGCGGCGCGGTCACCGTACCGGGGGAACCACGAGAACGGTGTTTTGACGTACAGCCACCGATCCGGTGGGATCCCCATCGTCCCACCGCGCATTGTCTCCAACATCACCGATGTGGAACCGATCAGGTCGCCGTGATAGACAACGCGCACCGCGCGTGCTTCCCCCACGCGCGGCGGTGGGTCGAAGTGGACCCACAGCTCCGGGCTCTGCTTCGTACGGAAAAAGGCCAGCGCGCCTCCCCCTTCCTCGCGTACGGAGTCCACCGCGAGTTCCGAGAGCAACCTGAAGCGGGCCCAGCCAACGCCGCCCCGCCGCGCCGTCAGGCCGATCGTGGCGGTCGCGGAGAACGCCAGCCCCTTCGCGATCGACGCTTCGATGCGGTAGGAGTCGAGCTTGAGGGCGTCGTGGCCCTCGGGTAGCGGCGTGCTGTCGCGCAGCTCCTCGGTCCGCTTGAAGGTGCTGATGACTTGCACCTTCTGCCTCTCCAGCCGGCCGCCGCGGAGGAGCTGGATCTGCTCCTCATCTTCTGGGTCCACCACGAACATCAAGTCATCGCCGTTTTCCCGCTTGACATGGGCGTAGAAGAACCCGTTGTCCGCTCCATTCAGGAGGCCGGCGATCAGCGTGGGTTGAAGGCTCTGGCGACCATCGACCAGACGGGCCAGCGCATCGTTGAGAACACCCGACGCTTCGCCCACCACGCCGCCGGCACCGAAGCTGAGCTGGCGTTCGACCTCGGCCCAGGTGGAGTCGGTGAACACGAAGGCCGCCGCTGCGATCCGGGCATGCAGCGCGGAGTCGCCGAGCACGCGCTGCACTTCCCGCCGTTCAATCGCGATCGGGGGCGCGAACGATACTGACCCGTGTCCCACGAAGATCGCGCCGATCGTGCGACCGGCTACGGGCGTCACAGCGTAGAGCTTGCCCTCTTCGAGCGCGAACTCGAAGACGTCGCGCCGCAACGTCACGTTTCGCACGGTCGCGACCCGATCACCCTGCGGCACGATGTGGCGGAACCCGTCGAACACCGGCTCGTATCGGTCCGCGACCGTCCGTTGCGGCGACTGGCTGGCGAGCGCGGTGACGAGCGTGATTGGGACCGCGAGGACCATCAACGTCGCGATCGGAAAGGCGGAGACCCGGGCCATAGAGCGCTCACCGACGAGGACCCCGGAATAATGCCGTGCGGGCGCCGCGGGGGTGAGTGGGCATCGCGCGCGAAGCGTGCCGGATCGCTCACGCGCGGCGCCGGCTCGCCTTTCTTGTGGCGTCGAAACCACACTGCGCGAGGCTGAGATGCTCGGCGCACCCCGGCCTCGCTCTACTCTGGTTCGGTGTAGCTAGCCGACCAGAATGGGCTCCGACGCCTGGGGCTGGCGGTACACGTAGCGCTTGCCGGCATAGTTCCGCAGTACTACGGCGTCGTCCGTGATCGACTCCACGTACTCGGGCAAGAGCGGGATCTTGCCGCCACCACCGGGTGCATCGATCACGAAGTGCGGCACCGCGAGCCCCGACGTCCAGCCGCGCAGCGCCCGGATGATCTCGAGTCCCTTCTCGACCGTGGTCCGGAAGTGTTCCGCACCCGCCACTTGATCGCACATGTAGATGTAGTAGGGCCGCACGCGCGCGGTGAGCAGCTTCTGCATGAGCTGCTTCATGACGGCGGGATCGTCGTTCACACCCTTCAAGAGCACCGTCTGGCACCCGAGCGGGACGCCGGCGTCGGCGAGTCGCCCGAGGGCCTGAACGGCGGCCGGCGTCAGCTCGTCGGGGTGGTTGAAGTGGGTGTTGATGTAGAGCGGATGGTATCGCTTCAGAATCGCGCACAACTCCGCGGTGATCCGCTCGGGCAGATGACACGGCACGCGGCTCCCGATGCGGATGACTTCGAGATGCGGGATGGCGCGCAGCCGCTTGCAGAGCTCGTCGATGCGGCGATCGGAGAGGAGCAGCGGATCCCCGCCCGACATGATGACGTCGCGGATCTCGGTGTGCTGCCCGAGGTAGCGGAATGCCGACTCGAACTCGGCCATGGGGATCTTCTCAGGATCGCCCACCTTGCGCCGCCGCGTGCAGAACCGGCAATACGAGGCGCACACGGGCGACACGAGGAATAGGGCGCGGTCGGGATAGCGATGGGTGATGTTCGGTACCGGGGAGTGGGCGTCCTCGGCGAGCGAGTCCACCAAGCCGTCGTGGACCTCGAGCTCCTGGAGGTCGGGCACGTACTGCCGCCAGATGGGGTCGCCCGGCGTTTGGATGAGGTCCACCATGGCGGGGGAGATGCGGAACTCGAAATTCTCGGCCGCCTGCCGCAGGCGCGCCAGGTCCGGGAAGTGCTCGGGGCCGAACTTGGCGACGAGCGCTTCGAGCGAAGCGATGCTCCGCTTACGCAGTAGCTGCTGCCAGGACTCCATGCGTCAGATCCTTGAGATAGATCACCAAGTCGTCGCCGGGGGCGTAATAGCCGGGGATCGTCGCCACCCGCGCGTAGCCGCGTCGCTCATAGAACGCGCGCGTGCTGGCGTAGTCCGGGCGGGACGAGGTCTCGACGACGAGGAGCCGTCCGTGCTCGCGCGCGAGCTGTTGCTCGACCGCGGTCAACAACTCGGTCCCGACGCCTTGGCCCTGGCGTGCCGGGTCGACGACGATCCAGTAGAGGTCATAGGTGCCTTCGGTGCCGGGTGTCGGACCCCAGCAGGCGTAGCCGACCAGCTCGTCGGCGCCATACGCGCCCAGGAGGCGGTAGTCATCGTCACCCGCCAGGCTGTCGTCGAGCAGCTCCGCCGCGACCGCGATCTCCGCCGGCCGGAACAGGCCGGTGGCCGCCGTGAGCTGCTCAAGCCGTGCGCGTTGCGCGCGGCCGACGGGACGGAGCGAGGAGCTCACGCGCAGCCTTGGCGCCCTGCGCTTCGCGCAGCGCGACTTCGGCGATACGGCGCACCAGCTCGGCGTAATCCCAGCCGGCCGCGCGCGCCATGCGGGACAGGCCGGCGTCGTCATTGAGATCGGGATTGGGGTTGACTTCCAGGAGCCACACGCGGCCCTGGTCGTCGACCCGCAGGTCCACCCGACCGTACCCCTTGCCCTGCATCACCCGCCAGGCGGTCTCGGCCACCCGCACGAGCTTGTCGGCGAGCTTCTGGGGAACGCTCGCCGGGCAGACGGGAACGCTGCCCAGATCGTCGGGTGAGCCGGTCTCCCACTTCCCCGCATAGGTGAGGATCGGCCATGCTCCCTCCGGCATGCGGCTGAAATCGATCTCGGCGATCGGCAACACGCGCGTGCCGACAAAGCCGACGTTGAACTCGCGACCCGCGATGTACTCTTGGACCAGGACCTCATCGAACTGCTCCGTCATCGCGGCCACGCGGGCGCGCAGGGCCTTCCGGTCGGTCACAACCGACCCGCGGTCGAGCCCCGCGCTCGCATCCTCGGCAGCGGGCTTGACGATGGCGGGCAGCGGGAAGTCGTCCTCGATCTTCCCCTGCGCGATGGTCCAGCGGGCAATCAGCACGCCGGCCTGCGCGAGGAGGGTGTTGGCGATCGCCTTGCGGCGGCAGGCGGCGATGGTCCAGAGGCTCGCACCCGTCATGGGTATCCCGGCGAACTCGAGGGTCCCCGCTACATGTTCTTCCCACTCACCCTTGCCATGGACCCCTTCGCACAGATTGAACACCAGATCGGCGCGGCGCGCGACTTGGAACCAGCGCATATCGTGGCGGACCGGCACCTTGCGGACGGCGTGGCCCACGCCCATGGCGACGAAGATCGCGCCGATCTCGTCCACGGCCTTCATCACGCCGCGGATGTCGGCAGGCGTCCAGTCATCCGCGCCCGGATCGTAAAGGATGGCAACCCTCACGCCGTGACCGTCGCCGGCTGCGGGCGGGGAGCGGCGCTCCGGCGCGCTGCCGCACCGCCGATCTCGTGCCCGGTGAGGCGCTGCCAGGCAAGGCGGACCACTTCCTGGATCAATTCGTCGTAGCCGAACCCGGCGGCGCGGGCAGCCTTCGGGAAGCAGGAATTCATCGCCGGGTCGGGGATGACCCCGGGAAGGGGGTTGAGCTCGAGAATGTTGGGCACACCGAACCGGTCCACGCGGACATCCACGCGGCACCAGTCGCGGCAACCGAGGGCGTGATAGGCGTCGAGCGCGGTGCGCTCGATCTCGCGATACAGCTCCGCTGGCACGCGCGCCGGGCACTGAAAGATCGCGAGCGGGGCCTCGGGGCGGTCCCACACCCACTTCGCTTCGTACCCGTACACGGGCGGCGCACCCTTGGGGAGCGCCGAGAAATCGAAGCCGACGACGGGCAGACAGTACGCCTCGGCGCCGTTGCCCAGAATCGCGACGGTGAACTCAGGCCCCGGCAGATACGTCTCGACCAGCACGGGCTCTGCATAGTGGTCGAGCAGGAACCGCACGCGCTTGCGCAGCGCTCGCGGATCGTGACACACGTTGCTCGCGAACACCCCCTTGCCCGACCCCTCGGCCACGGGCTTCACGAACACCGGGAACGGCAGCGCCACCTGCTCCAGGTCGCGCAGCGCCTCGACGCAGGCGAAGGGTGCCGTCGGGACACCGCGATAGGCGAGTGTCTCCTTGGTGCGGCCCTTGTGGAGCGAGAGCGCGAGCGTGAGGGGATCGGAGCCGGTATAGGGGATGTTCAAGTACTCGCAGATCGCGGGGACGAGCGCCTCGCGACTCTGGCCGTGCAGCCCCTCGGCCATGTTGAACACGAGATCGGGGCGAGCGAGCGCGAGCTCCTGCGGGAACAACTGATCGGCTTCGAGTCGGATGACGCTGCCGAAGGGACCGAGCGCTTGCTCCACCGCGGCGATGGTCGATGGGTCATCCCACTCGACGAACGCGTCGCTCGGGCTTTCGGGCTGTTCGGTGGATGCCGGATCCGGTTTCTCGTTGTACGCGAGACCTATTCGCATGTGGTCTCGGGTGACCTCCTACAAAAAAGGACCGCGGGTCGTGCGGTCTGTGAATCGGAAACGTGTTGTTGGGTAAGAGAATAAGAAAAGCTGGAGCGATGCGCAATAGGCAACGCCGGATTTTTTCTGACGCGCGACGCGCGTCAAACTTTGTGGTAAGCGACGCGCGCCGCCTCCTGCCGGTCGTCCGCAACGTAGATCTCGAAGTCGGAGAACAACGCGGGTGCCTCGCGCGCGAGTGCGCGCAGACACGCGAGCGCCATCCGCCGGATCTCGAGCTCCGCGCCTTCACCGCAGCGCAGCTCGAGCATGGTGCGCCACGCGCGCGCGTTTCCTGACACGACGATCTTCACCTCGGTGGCGTTCGGGAGCACGCTCCGCGCCGCCTCGCGCGCCAGCTTGCGGCGGTGCACCTTGTCGCTCACCCACTGGTAGCGCTCGATCAGAGCTTCGACCGCGCGCACGTACGCGGCTTGGGCGTCGGCGACCTCGCGCTCCCACGCGGCTTCGAGCGCCGGGTCGTCCGCCATCGCTGGCGGCAGGACGAACGCCGCGTGGGATTCGTCGACATAGCGCTGCGACAGCTGCGAGTAACCGAACCCGGCCCGGTGCCGCACGAGCTCGTGCGAGCAGGAGCGCGAGATGCCCTCGACGAGCAGCACGTACACCGCGTGCTCGAGGACGGACCCGTGCCCCTGCTTCTTGATGTTCTCCAGGTATTCGGCCGTCGTGCGACTCGCCGGGTTGTGCTGGCTCATATAGCAGATGCGCCCGGCGAACTCGGCGAGCCGCTCGCCGGGAGAGGCGTCGCCGTGCCACTGTACCTGCAAGTGGGCGGGCTCGACGAACTCCGGGCGGGCGATGAGCGTGACGCGGGGGGCGCGGAAGATCTCCATCAAGGCTCGGGGTCAGGTGTCCGGTATCGCCAGGTCGAGCTTGCTCGTGCCCCACGCCGCCGTCCGCTCGGTGTCGCGCAGGCGCCGCGCGATGTCGGCGGGAATCGGCGCCGCCGCCGGTCCGACCTTCAAGTCGGCGAAGGGTGCCCAATCGGCCGAGGGGATTATAACACCAGGATTGAGGATCGAGCGCGGATCGTAGGCCCGCTTCACGGCCCGGAACAGCGTCATCACGTCGGGTCCGTAGAACCGCTCCAACAAGCCGGCCCGCAGTCGGCCCGTGCCGTGCTCGCCACTCGGCGTCCCATCGAGCCGGAGCAGCAGCTCGGTGGCGTCGGCGTACAGCCCCGCCAGCGCGTCGCTCCAACCGCGACCGGTCACGTCGGGAAGCGCGTTGACGTGCACGTGGCCGTCGCCGGCGTGGCCGAAGATGGCGACCGGCACCCGCCGCCGCTCGGCTGCGCCCCGGATACCGGTGATGTAGGCGCCCAGCCGCTCGAGCGGGACGCACCCGTCCTCGATCACCTGGAGCGAGCGGCGGGTGTCGGCGAGCCGCGCCAAGGCGGGACTCGCCAGGCGCCGGACCGCCCACAGCGCGTCGAGCCCTCCGCGGTCCACGGCCATCGCCACGTGCGTCGTGCTCGTCTGGAGTCCCCGGACCGCGTCCCCCACGACCGCCCGCGCCGCCGGCCCGGTCTCGCGTTCGAATTCCACGAGCAGCAGGCCTTCGAGGCCCGCAGGGAGATCCCCACCAGCCGCGCGCACCACGTCGAGCCGAGGGTCCCTTCGGCGCCGATCAGGAGATCGAGTTCGTCTCCCGAATCGGCGTAGCGATCGAGCGCATAGCCCGCCGCGTTCTTTCGGGTCTTCGGGAAGCGGGCCCGGACGAGCTCTGCCTGGCCCGGGGCTAGGGCAAACCGCTCCCCGGCTCCGCCGCCGCGGCGCACGCGCCGCGTCGTCCCGTCCGCCTCGATGATCTCCAGCGCTTCGACCCAGTGCCGCACGCTGCCCGAGCGCACCGAGCGCGGCCCCGCCGCATTGGTCGCCACCAAGCCGCCCGATGTCGCGAATGCCCCGGAGGATGGATCGGGGGGAAGGCGCAGGCCGAACGGCCGGGCTGCGTCACACACCGCCGCCCAGGTGACGGAGGCGCCCACCCACACGGTATGGCGCGGCCAGTCGGGCGCGATCCAGCGGAAGCCCTGGCTCAGGTCCACCACGACTCCCCGCCCCACGTTCCCGCCGGCCATCCCGCTGCCAGCGCCCCGCGGCACGAGCGGTGTGCCCGTGTCGGCCGCCCAGCCCACCAGCTGCTCGAGCTCCGCCACGCCGCGCGGAACGGCGACGGCGGTCGGTACGATCCGGTAGATGCCCGCACCTTCGGCATACGCGGCTCGGGCTCGGGGGTCGGTCCGGAGACCGGGCACGGGGACGGGCGGAAGGAGAATCGGCACCGCCGACAAGTTACCATCCGCCGTCTCGCTTGACACCGCCAGCGACGATGGTGATGCTTGACGCCCATATGGCCGTCGACACGCCGCGCGCCCAGCTCATCCACATCGAGACCGACCGCCGTCTCGGCCACGAATGGGACGAGTGGAACGGCCAGCCACTACCGGGGAACGGCGACTTCTCCGCGCGCCCGGGCTTGTTCTTCCGGTTTGCCGCGCTCACGATCGTGGTCGCCATGGCGGCGGGCGCGGCCGTGATCTTCCTCTTTGCCCCCCGGCTCGCGGCCGTGTGGTCGCCGCTCCCTCGGGCGCTCGAGCTCGCCTTGGCCGTGGCGGCGGCCGCCACGTGGCTGTGGTTCGGCGTGCTGCTCCTTTCCTCTTATGGACCGCTGCTGCTGCTGCCCGAGCGCGCGCTTGAGCGAGGGCCATACCTGCGTCTCATGAGCCTCACCTCTTACGTGTCCCGGGCGTTTGGCCAGCGCGACTGGGTCGAGCACGCCGCGATCGACGTGTATAACCGCTTGGCCGAGCGCCGTCGCCGCACCGTCGGGAAAGGCGAGCTGCTGGTCCTGATCCCGCGCTGCCTCTCCAAGCAGGCCCTGGACGGCGTGCTGGCGATTGCCGGGCGCTACGAGGTGCCGGTGTTCGTCGCCACCCGCGGCCAGCTCGCGCGCCGCGTGATCCGCGAGCGGCGGCCTCGGGCGATTGTCGCCGTGGCGTGCGAGCGGGACATGATGACGGGGCTGCGCGACGTCGCGGGCAAGCTGCCGGTCCTCGGGCTCACGATGCGGCTGCCGAATGGCCCCTGCCGCGACGCCGCGCTCGACCTCGACGTGATGGAGCGGTGGCTGCAGGGCTGGGTCCGAGCCTAGCGGTTCCTAGAGCGCCGACTTCGGCGTGCCGAACTTCTCCTTCAGCTTCTCGATCAGCCGCGCCGCGATCCGATGCCCGGGATGCGCCTCGGGCACGATGAACTCGAGGTCTCGCTCGGCGCGCGAGGGATCGAAGCGCGGTCGGTACACGGGCTCGACGGTGAGCCGGGTCTGACCGGGAACCCAGGGATCGGCCCAGCACCGGATCTTGACGGCGGCTGAGAGATCGGCGATCTCGCGCTCGCCGCGGTAGGACCGGCGTCGGGTGGGATCGTACCAAGCCGTCTCGACGTAGCCATCGCGCGCGTTGACGTGCGCGAGCGCCAGACTCTCGGCCGGCACGAGCGTCTCGAGCTCGAGGGTCACCCGCTCCGGCCGTGCGTCGAGAACGATCACGAGGGCGCGAGGGTCGGGCCGGAAGTCTGGCCGGGTGGTGACCGGGGTGCAGGCGGCACCAACCCCGGCGCCGAGGCCGACTGTGGCGTGTGTCACGACGCGCCGCCACGCCCATCGCCGCAGCGCGTGCCCCCTCGCCTGCCTGCTCTCCCGATCAGGGGGCATGCGGCGGCGTCGCCGGTGCATGACCGTGGGTCGAGTCGGCGCGCGCGTGCGCATGCTCGTCCGCGTCCTCGTCGGCGTCGTGCACGTGGCCGGCTTTCCGGTTCTCCATCTCCGCCCGCATCGTGGCCGCGGGCACGCCCGCCGCGTGCTCGAACACCATCTTCCCGCCGATCACCCCAGTCCAGATGACCGTCACGAGGCCGGCGATGCTGAGCACGCGCAGGCTGGTCGCCTCAACCGGGGTGAGCCGCGCGCGCCGGTACAGCGTCCACCCGAGCACCGCGGTGAAGATACCCATGGTGGTGAGGGCCAGCGTCTCATGCGTCTCCATCAGCTCGTGGATCGCCTCGCCGTGCTCGATCACGTCCTCGGCCTGAAGGCCGGCGAACACGGCGATCCAGCCGCCGATCACGCCCGCCCACAGCGTCCACAGCGCTGCCGCCTTGAGCGACTCGCGCTTCGTAACCCAGGCGCCGAGGTCGAACAGCACCGTCACGAAGAGCAGGGCGGCGGGCAGATCGTTCACTGCCGCGTGAAAGCGTGGCCAGTCGTAGCCGAACATGTGGGCGGGTCCTCCAGCGTGGGATGTGGGGGGGCGACGCGTCAGACGCCGAGATCGACGACCCGGGGCGGGTCAACGGCGTAGTCGTAGAAGCCCTTGCCGCTCTTGCGGCCGTTCAGGCCGGCGAGCACCATGCGCCGCAGCAGCGGCGGAGGCGCGTAGCGCTGCTCGCGGTATTCGGTGAACATGATCTCGGCGATCTTGTAGGTCGTGTCGAGGCCGACGAAATCGAGCAGGGTCAGGGGCCCCATCGGATAGCCGCACCCGAGCTGCATCGCCTGGTCGATGTCCGGCACGCTGCCCACGCCGCGCTCCACTGCCCGGACCGCATCGAGCAGGTAGGGAACGAGCAGCAGGTTCACGATGAACCCGGAGGTGTCCTTCGCCGCCACCGGCTTCTTGCCGAGCGATGTGGCGAACGCGAGGGCGCGCCGGAAGGTCTCCTCCGACGTCGTCACCGTACGGACCACCTCGACCAGCGGCATCAGCGGCACGGGATTGAAGAAGTGTAGCCCGACGAAGCGGTCGCCCCGTTTCGTCGCGGCCGCCATGGCCGCGATGGTGAGACTCGAGGTGTTGGACGCGAAGATCGTGGCCGGACCGCACAGGCCATCGAGTTCTCGAAACAGCGCGTTCTTGAGCTCCAGGTCCTCCGTGACCGCCTCCACCACGATGTCGCAGGACGCGAGCTCCGCGGTGGTCGTCGTGAAGCGCAGCCGTTTGAGCGTAGCGTCTCGGTCGGCCGCCCCGAGCTTACCCTTCTCCACGAACTTCGCGAGCGACTTCTCGATGGCGCCGCGCGCGCGGTCCCAGATCTGCGGGGAGACGTCGCGCACCACGGTGTCGTAGCCCGCGCCGGCGGCCACCTGCGCGATGCCGCTCCCCATGAGGCCGCACCCCAGCACCCCAACCCGTTTGATCTCGGTCATGGCCCGCTCAGATGATCTCGAAGGTCTTGCGGATCTCGTCGGCGAGGCGCACGAACGCGTTCGGCCGCGTTCCCCCGAGCGCGTGTTCCGCCCGGATCTCGCCGCGCTCCAGCCGGTCGAGCACCTGCTCGAGCCCCACCACGATGCGCTCGTTGTCGAGGCGGTGGCGGCGCGCCGCGGCGAGCGCCGCCGCCCAGATGACGAGCGGCGGCAGGAGCGCCCACGGCCCGAGCACGCCCAGCGCCGGTATCACGGCAGCGAGCGCCGCGCCGAAGCCGACCAGACTGGCCGCGCCCCACAGCCGCCGGGTGCGCTGGCCTCGCACGTTGGCCGTGAGGCGCACGTGACAGAACCCGGGCTCGAGCGCCACCACCTGGGCCGCGACCTCCGTGGCGTGCGCGAGTACGAAGCTCCTGCCACCCGCCCCCAGCGCCCGCTGGATCGAGGCGACGGCCCCTACGCGCGGCTCCCAACTCGTGCGATCGGGCTGGCGGCGCTTCACCTGCAACGATTCTTCGCGCTCCATCCAGCCCGTGAGCACGCGCTCCACGGCCGCCGGGTCGCCCGGCACGACGCGGTCGGCGGTCACCGCCACCGGCCCGGCGACCCAGGCCACGACCCCATGCTCTGGGGCCACGCCGCCGCGGGTCCGCTCCTCGAGCAGCGCCTGGCGCAGATAACGAGGCGGAATCCCCACTTCCTGCCCGAGCGCGAGCACGTCCGGCTCGGTCAGCCCCTCGCCAATGTCGTGCTCCCCGGCCTGCAGCTCCGCGGCGCGGTGGATGATGCGTTCGAGCGCCTCGCGGCGAATCAGCTCGCCCGCCATCTACGCGCTCGTCGTGTCCTTGCTCGGCGCCGCGGGCAGCGTCTCGCCCGACGCCTGCGCGGCGAGCTGGCGCGGCAGTGGGGGGGCGGGGGCCGGCTGGGTGACGGCGCCGAGGATCCCCCTAAACAGGTCGAGCGGCAGCGGGAAGATCGTCGTCGAGTTGTTCTCCGAGGCGATCTCGGTGACGGTCTGGAGATAGCGCAGCTGAATCGCGGCGGGCTCGGTCCCGATGATGTGGGCCGCCTGCGCGAGCTTCTCCGACGCCTGCAACTCCCCCTCCGCGTTGATGATCTTCGCGCGCCGCTCGCGCTCCGCCTCGGCCTGGCGTGCCATCGCCCGCTTCATTTCGGGCGGCAGATCCACGTCCTTCACTTCCACCGCCGACATCTCGATGCCCCAGTCCTCGCTCCGCTTGTCGATGATGTTCCTCAGGATGTTGTTGATCTTCTCGCGGTTCATCAGGAGCTCATCGAGCTCCGTCTCGCCGAGCACGGAGCGGAGCGTGGTCTGCGCCAGCTGACTCGTGGCGTAGAGATAGTTCTCGACCCCGATCACCGCCTTCACGGGATCTTTCACCCGCATGTACAGCACCGCGTTCACCTTGATCGAAATGTTGTCGCGCGTGATCACGTCTTGCGGCGGGACGTCGAGGGCGACGACGCGGAGCGAGACGGTCTGCGTCTTGGCGAACAGCGGCGGTACGTAGATGAGCCCCGGCCCCTTGGCGCCCCACGACCGCCCGAGAAAGAAGTACACGGCCCGCTCGTATTCGCGCAGGACCTTGAGCCCGCCGAACAGATAGAGCGCGAGGACGCCGAGGAGGGCCGTGATTACCGTGTCCATGCGAGATCCTCTCTAGGCGGGGAACGCTTCCACGATCACCGCGGCCCCTTGGCCGCCGCCGATGCAGGCCGAGCCGAGGCCGAAGCGCCGCTTGGCGCGGCGGAGCGCGTGCAACAAATGGATGGTGATGCGCGTGCCGGTGGCGGCGAGGGGGTGGCCGATCGCGATGGCCCCGCCGTCCACGTTGGTTCTCGCGCGATCGAGCCCCAGCTCCTGCTCCACCGCGAGGTACTGCGGGGCGAACGCCTCGTTCACCTCGACCAGATCCATCTGCTCGAGCGTGAGCCCCGCCTTTTGGAGCGCCTTGCGGGCCGCGGGCACCGGGCCGATCCCCATCACGCGGGGCTCGACCCCCGCCACCGCCCACGCCACCAGCCGACCGAGCGGCCGCACGCCGTGGGCGGCCGCGTAGGCGTCGCTCGCGATCACCGTGGCCGCCGCGCCGTCCACGATCCCGGAGGCGTTGCCGGCCGTCACGAGCCCATCCTTCTTGAAGTATGGTTTGAGCGCGAGCAGCGCCTCGAGCGTCGTGTTCGGCCGCATGTGCTCGTCGGCACGATACTCGATCGACTCTCCGCGCTTGCCCTTGAGCGTGACCGGGACCACCTCGTCTTGGTAGACGCACGCGTCCCATGCCCGTTTGGCGCGCTGCTGCGACGCGAGCGCCACCTCGTCCACGGCCTGGCGGGTTAGCCGGTACTGGTCCGCCAGGTTCTCCGCGGTCTCCGCCATCGACAAGCCGCACTGCGGGTCTTTGAGCGCCTCCCACAGGAGGTCTTCGAGCGGCGCCGGCCCGAGCCGCAGGCCCCAGCGCGCTCCGCGCACGACGTGCGGCGCCTGACTCATGGACTCGGTGCCGCCGGCGAGCACGGCCTGCGCCTCCCCGAGGAGGATGAGCTGGGCCCCTTGCGTGATCGCCTCGAATCCCGAGCCGCACAACCGGTTCACGGTGACCGCCGGTACCTCGATCGGGAGACCCGCCTTGAGCCCCACATGGCGGGCGCAGTAAATCGCGTCCGCGGAAGTCTGGAGCGCGTTGCCGAAGACCGTGTGACCGATCTCGCTCCCCGGCACGCCGGAACGCTCGAGGGCCTGCTTGGCCGCCACGGCGCCCAGCTCGATCGCCGAGAGGTCCTTCAACGTGCCCCCGAAGGAGCCGAAGCCGGTGCGCACGCCCGACAGAAAGACGACGTCTGTATGTGAACCCTGGGTTTTCATGGGAGGAGGCTCCGCGTGAGACGACGGGAATATCGGGGAGATGGCAGTGAGACGGTAGGGCGGCGCGGGCGGCGCGGGCGGCGCGCCGTCCCATCTGCAGCGGCGCGCCCCGGTTGACCGCGTCGCCCCGAAGCGGCATCATCGCGCCGACGGGCGTCGCCCATCGAGGTCCGCTCGAGCGCGGAGGGAACGGTGCGCCGACTCGCAGCCTGTGACACGCGGCAATGGTGAAGGGCCCCGAGCCCTCCGACGGGGTCGACGCGTTCCGCATCGCCATCTACTTCGTGCCGGCGTGTTGCATCCTCTTGACGGCGGCGTGGTTCTCCCTGCTCGCGCGGGGCGTCATCTCGGGACTGGTGTTTGTCGTCCTGCTGCTCCTGAACCTGCCGATCGCGCTGACGGGCGTCTGGCTGATCAATCTCAGTCTCCGCCACGCATCGGTGACCCTCGGGCGCGCCCTCCTCGCGGCGGGCGACATCCCGCCCCCGCCGAGCTACCCCAACCAAGATCTGCTGATCGCGCAAGGCCACTACGCCGAGGCGGCAGACTACTTCCGAGATCACCTCCGCATCGCCCCCGATGACATGGCGGCCCGGCTCCGCCTCGCCGACCTGCTCGAACGCCAGCTCGGCGACACGGCTGGCGCCGAGGCCGAGTATCTCGCGGTGCGGAACCGGGCCCGCGACCCGCGCGCGGAGTTCGCTGCGACGGCTGGGCTGATCGACCTGTATCGCAAGCTGGGCCGGCGCGATCGGCTCACGGTGGAGCTGGCGCGCTGCGCGGATCGCTACCGGGGGACGCCGCCGGGAGCGGCGGCGGCGCAGGAGCTCCGGGAGCTGAAGGCGCGGGGCGGTGGATGAGGCTCCGGTCGACCGCGCTCGCGCTAGGGTCCGTCCGCCGCTCCGGGGGACGTCGGCCGGTCGCGCGCGTCGGCGGCTGCGCGCCAGCGCCACACGAGAAAGGCCGGGATGCCCGTCGCCACGATGCCCAGCCCAACGAGTGCCTGGACCGGGCGAGCGAGGGCCGTGTTCACGATGATCGCAACCGCCGCGGCGATGAACAGCGCCGGGGTCAGTGGATAGCCGGGTACCCGGAACGGTCGCGCCACCGCCGGGCGACGGCGACGTAACGCGAAGACACTCGCCGCCGCGAGGGCCGCGAAGATCCAGCTCGCGAATACGACGTAGGTGAAGAGCTGCTCGAAGCCGCCGGTGACCGCGAGCACGACGGCCCACCCGGCGCTCGCGGCCACCGCGAGCGCCGGGGTGCCGAAGCGGGGATGCACCTCACCGAGCGAGCGGAAGAACACCCGGTCGCGCGCCATCGCGAAGTACATCCGCGGGCCCGTGAGCGCGAGCCCGTTGGCGGCGCTGAAGATCGAGACGAGAATCACGAGCGTCACGAGCTTCGCGGGCGCGGCCCCGAACAGGGTCCGCATCGCGTCGGCGGCGACGCGGTCCGATGCGGCGACACCCGCCGGGCCGAGCGCCGCGATGTAGCCGCCGTTCGCCGTGAGGTAGATCGCGACGAGCGCCGCCGTGCCGAGCCCAATGCCGCGCGCGAACGTGTGCTGCGGCTCTCGGGCCTCGCCCGCGGAGTTGGTCACGTTCTGCCACCCCTCGTAGGCCCACAACACGCCGAGCAACGCCACCCCGGCCGCGGACAGCGACGCCAGCGTCAGAGGCGTCGTGAACCAGCGGACATCAGGGCGCCGGAACCCGTCGCCCCACAGGAAGCCGGCAGCCGCGAGCGCGAGGATCGCGCTGACCTTCGACGCCGTACTCCAGTTCTGGACGGCGGCCGCGTGCCGCACCCCCCGGATGTTCACCACGGCCACGAGCGCGATCATCGCGACGCCGGCGAGCTTGCGGGTGGCCGGGCCGAGCGGAACGAGCTCGCCCAGATAGTTCGCGAAGGCCACGGCGAGCGTCGCGCTCGAGCCGGTATTGATGGCGAGGAACAGCGTCCAGCCGAGCAGGAAGGCGGGCAGTGGGCCGAACGCTTCGCGCACGTACACATAGGTGCCCCCCGCGTCGGGCAGCATGGCGCCGAGCTCCCCGAAGGTGAGGGCCCCGAGCAAGGCCAGCACGCTGCCCACGACCCAGACGACGAGCGCCACGCCCAAGTCTCCGCCCGAGCGCCGTAACACCGCGCCGGGCACGAGGAAGATGCCCGATCCGATCGTCGTCCCGACGACGATGAGGACGAGGTCGGGGAGCGTGAGGACGCGGGCCAGCTCGCGCGGTGCCGTCATCGCGAGACGCGCTCCGCCACGGCGCGCGCGACCTCCTGCGTACTGGCCGTGCCCCCCAGGTCGGGACTCCGCACGCCCGCGGCGAGCGTGTCTCGCACCGCGCGCACGAGCTCGCGCGCAGCCTCCGGGTGGCCGAGCTGCTCGAACATCAGCCCGCCGGTGAGCACGGCGGCCATGGGGTTCGCGACTCCCTTGCCGGCGAGCGGGGGCGCCGAGCCGTGCACCGGCTCGAACAGCCCGGCGCGCCCAGGACGGAGATTAGCGCTCGCCGCGAGTCCCAGTCCTCCCACGAGTCCCGCGCCCAAGTCGGACAGGATGTCGCCGTACAGATTGTTGGTGACGATCACCTGAAAGCGCTGAGGCTCGCGCACCAGCTCCAGCGCCAGGGCGTCCACGTAGCGGTGCTCCGCCGCGATCCCGGCGAACTCGCCCGCCACCCGCCGGAACGTCTCCTGCCAGACCCGGTGCGCCGGCACGGCGTTCGCCTTGTCGCTCATCGTGACCCGGGTCTTGCCGTGCGCCTGCGCCCACTCGAACGCCGCGCGGATGATGCGCTCAACGCCCTGAGCCGTGTTCACCTCCTCCGCCACGTACTCGCCATCCGCGATGCGGCCGCGGCCGAGGTACACCCCTTCGGTGTTCTCGCGGAAGATCACGAAATCGATGGTGCCGGCCGCGCGCAGCGGTGTGAGATCGGGGTGGAGCAACGTGACCGGCCGGAAGTTGATATAGAGGTCCAGGCGGACGCGGAGCCCGAGCAGGATGTCGCGGGCGTGCTCGTTCCCGGGGACCCTCGGGTCGCCCATCGCGCCGAGGAAGATCGCGTCGACGTCGTCGCGCAGATGGCGAAACGCGGCCTCGGGGAGCGTCTCCTTGGTCTTGAGGTAATGGTCGGCCCCGAAGGGCAGCGCCTCCCACGCGAGCCCGAAGCCGTGGCGCGCCGCCGCCCGTTCGAGCGGATCGCGGGCCGCGATGATCACCTCGGGGCCGATGCCGTCCCCGGCGAGCACTGCGATGTGATACCGCTTCACTCAAAGCCCGTGGCACGACCGCAGCTCATGCAGTAGCGCCAGCCGACATCCACCTCGCTGCCGCACGCGGGACAGCGCAGTTCCCCCGAGGGCGGTTGCCCGCATTGCGGGCAGAAGTTGACCTTGCGGTTCGCGGCCAGGGTTTCGCCGCAGTACGGACACTGGCGCGGCGTCTCGGTCTGCTCGGCGAGCTCGAACGCCGCTCCCGTCAGCGGTGCCCCCCGCCGCCCGATATCGTCCCCTTCCTCTTCCTCTTCCTCCTCGTCCTGCTCCTCCAGCTCGGCTGCCGCGGCCGGAGCGAGTGGGGGTGGGGGGGGTGTGGCGTAGACACGGTCGCCCCGCAGGGACCGCTCGGCCGCGAGGCGGTTGAGACTGAGCATCGCGTCAGGGAATTGTCGGAAGAGGCCGGTGTCGGGGTTCGTCTCCCGCGCTTCCCGCGCTAGGGCCTCCTGGACTTCTGGCGGCGCGAGCGAGGCGTAGCCGCGCTCCCCGCCGAGGAGTCGCAGCACCGCCATCTCGTAGTCTTGGTGCGTGGCGACCTTCAAGATCGAGCGGTTCGAACGGTACGGCACGAGCCGCTCGTACACTTCCGCGGCCGGGAACGGCACGGCCAGCCGCCCCGGCGTGTCGTCGGCGAGGACGCTCACCAGGCGCTCGAACAACCGATCCAGATCGTCAGCCACCGGCGGCCACCTTTCGCGGGTCCCTACTTCACGACGATCACGCCCTTCATGAAGGGATGGGGCGTGCAGTGATACGAGTACGTGCCCGGCGCGTCGAAGCGATGGACGTACGTCCCGGTCGCCAGAATCAGCGGGGACCCTGGCTCGGTCCCGTCAAACGTGACCGAGTGCTCGACCGGATCGTCGTTCGTCCAGCGGACCGCCTGGCCGGCCGCGATCGTGAGGGACGGGGCCTGGAAACGGTAGGCGGCCATCCGTACCTCGGCCGCCACGGCCGCGGACGGGCCGAGGGCCGCCGGCTTGGGTGACCCATGGAGCCACGGAGCGAACCGCTTCAGGTGGATCGGGATCGTGAACTCGAAGCCGTAGAGACGCTGGGACTGGCCGATGGAATTGCCTTGGATCGTACTCGTCATGGCGTTACTCACTTCGAGACTGAACGTGTGGGGCGATCCCGGGATCAGGAGGTTGAGCGCGGCACTCCACGCCGCGCGCACCGTCGGGCTTACGAACGAGCCCACGTCGGTGCTGAAGGCTACGTAGCGGTTGACCCGGACCACGGCGCCCCCGCCGAACGCGGCCCGCGCGCCGGACTGGCCCAGGGGCTTCGCGGCGACGCGAGCGGCGCCCTCCAGCGTCACGGGTCCACTCGTCCAATCAGCCCCCAGTTCGCCGTCCGCGCTCTTCGCGAGCAGGTTGTAGGCGGGGGTCAGGGAGACGTGCAGGCCCTCGCTGCCTTCGGGCCCGCCCCACGCCCGCCAGCGGGCGAACACTTGCGTCTCGTTGCTTGACTGGGAGCCCGCGCCCGTTTGGATCAAGAACGAGTGCGTAGCGAATTGCCCGCCGAGCGCGACCTTGGAGCCGACGCCGGTGGCGAGCGTGAAGGTGGGGTCGTTGACGACGACGTGCCCCGGTCCCGGGACGATGTAGAAGCGATGCACGAAGTTGAACTGCACGACCCCGGGGTCGACCACCCAGGTGCCCCCGAGGTTGGCCGAGCGGTACAGGAGCGACTGCGCGGGCAGCGAGCCGGTGGCGGCGATGGCGACGAACAGCGCGGCGGCGAGCCAGATGGAGCGGCGCATGGAGCCCTCTCAGGATGAGCGGCGGCGTCGGCGCGCGCGCGCGGGAAGCGGCCTCAGCGCCACTCGCGCACCCACCGATCGTAGGGGACGGGCGTGACCCCGCCCTGCGTGAGCACCTCGATACCCGACGGGTCGCGGTAGGCCTTGCGGTAGAAGACGTGCGTCACACCCGAGTTGATGATGAGTTTGGCGCACATGACGCAGGGCGAGGCGCTGACGAAGACCACCTTGTCGCGCGCGCTGCCGGGCGCCTTGACGAGCGCGTTCATCTCGGAGTGGATGCAGCCGCAGCTTCCCGGGACGGTGGAGTCGCAGCGGTTCGGCAGGCCGCGCGCGTTCCCGTTGTAGCCGATCGCCAGCACGTTCTCGAGCAACTGGTCCGTCACCACCGTGCCCACCTGCAGCCGGCTGCAGGTGGAGCGCTTGGCGAGTTCTTCGGCCATGCGCATGTACACCTCGTACAGCGGAATCCGTTCGACGGGCGGTGGCGCCGCGCCAGGAGGGAGCAGGTTCAGGGGATGCGTGTTGGCGGTGACGCCATCCTTAGGAACGCTCATGCAGCTCCTCGTCGGGGTCGTAGTCGGCGTAGTGCCCCCGCGCCCGCTGCTGGGCGAGCCAGGTGTCGAATCCCGACGCCACCAATCCGTTGGAGCGCTCCTGACGCTCCGCGGCGCGCTGCGCGAGCGCATTGGCGTATTCGTTCTTGGCGTGGCCGGCATGCCCACGCACCCAGCGCCACGCGATTTCGTGGCCGGCCGCCGCCTGCACGAGTTTTTGCCAGAGCGGCAGATTCTCGATCGCCCCGCCCTTGCGGCGCCAGCCGCGCGCGATCCACCCCGGCACCCATGCCGTCATGCCCTTGATCAGGTACTCGGAATCCGACACATAGACGACGCGCGCCTGCTTCCACTGGCGGTGCAACCACTCGAGCGTCGCGATCGCCCCGGCGAGTGCCATCCTCTGATTCGTCGTGTCGGGCGAGCACTCGTAGATGTCCCAGCGCGCCACGCTGTCCCCGGCCGGGGCCTCGACGAGGGCGGCGTTGCCCCCCGGGTTGGGCGGCTCCGTGCCGTTGCCGAGGCAGCTCTCATCGGCGTGCACCAGCACGCGCGTCGCGGGCGCGCCAGGCATCTCAGGGCTGAATGACGACGGGGATGTCTGTGTGCCGCAGGATCTCCTCCGCGTGGGACACGACCACGGCGCTGGGTCGCCCGTTGACGTGGCGCATGTGGGCCCCGGCGAACAGGGCGTCGCCGTGGATTCGCTTGATCACGCGCGCCACCACCTCGCCCGGCTGCCCGGGCTCGACGTGCGTGACGAACGCCACGCGCTGCATCGACAGCGCCGCCTCGGCCACGCCGACGACCTTGAGACCGGCTTCGCGGTCGGCGTTCGCGTGGATGATATGCACCGTGCTGTCGACGACGCTCGCGAACTGCATGGCGCGCTCGAGGGCGCGGCGACTCGTGTCGCGCCCGTCGAACGCGACCGCGATCGCGCGCATCGGCGAGGGAAGGCCGCCGCACACGATGACGCACCGCTCGGCGATGCGGATCAGGGAGGTCACGGTGGGACCGAGCGCTTCGCCCTTGGTGGTCACGCCGCGCCGCCCCACCAGGACGGCGTCGGCGGTCTTGGCGAGCTCGGCGAGCGCCACGTCCGGGTGGCCCTCGATCGCCTTGGTCTCGACGTGCAGACCCGCCGCCAGCACGCGCTCGCGCGCCCGGTCGAGCATCGCCGCCCCGTCGGCCCCACGGCCGCCGGGCTCGTGCACGTAGGCCACGATCAGCGTGCTGCCGAACCGCTGACCGAGCAGCACCGCCTGCTCGAAGGCCGAATCGGCCCGCGGGCTGCCGTCCAGTCCGACCAACAGGCGCGTGAACACGGCTACGGCAACACCGCGAACGACTCGAGATCGTGCAATGGAAACGCCAGCAGCTCCCCCGTCATCGGCAGCCGCGCCTGGAGGGCCTCGTCGCGCTCCTGCGTCTCCAGCCGCTCCGCCACGACCACATACTCCGTGCCGCGCCGTCGCAGCGCCACTCGCCGCCGCTCCCGCACGGCGCGCTCGAGCGCGTCCAGGGCGTCCGGCGTGAGGCGTGTGTAAACGGGGATCGTGGCCATGGCGGTGGCGTCAGACCACGGTGATCCGACCGGGTGGGCCGGCGACCACGCGGCCGATCACGGCTGCCGCGAGTGCCCGCTCCCGCACCAGCGCCGCGACGAGCGCGTCGAGCCGCTCCGGCGCCACGGCGATCACGAGCCCGCCCGACGTCTGCGCGTCCGCGAGCAGGAGGCGCGTCGGCGCGTCCACGCTGGCGGCGAACTGGACCGCCTCCGCCACGTCCGCCACGTTCCGCTTCGTGCCGCCGGGGATCGCGCCGCGCTCGGTGGCCGCGCGCGCGCCCGGCAAGAGCGGCACGGCGGCCGCGCGCAGCTCCGCCGCCCGGCCGCTTGCGGCGAGCAGGGTGTGCAGGTGGCCGAGCAGGCCGAACCCGGTCACGTCGGTCGCGGCGTGCACGCCGACGGCGAGCATGGCGCGGGCCGCGCCCGCGTTGAGCGTCGTCATCGCCGCCACGGCCGGCGCCAGCTCGGCCGCGCTGAGGAGATCGCGCTTGAGCGCGGTCGTCAGCACGCCGGTCCCGAGCGGCTTCGTGAGCACCAGCGCGTCGCCGGGCTGGGCCCCCGCGTTCGTCACGATGCGATCGGGGTGCACCTCCCCGATCGCCACCATGCCGTACTTCGGCTCGGGGTCGTCGACCGAGTGGCCGCCCAACACGAACGCCCCGGCGGCGTGCGCGACCTCCGCGCCGCCCCGCAGCACCTCGCCCAGCAGCTCGAACGGCAGCGTTTCGCGTGGCCACCCCACGACATTCAACGCGAGCAGCGGCGTCGCCCCCATCGCGTACACATCCGAGAACGCGTTGGCCGCGGCGATGCGCCCGAAGTCATAGGGATCGTCCACCACGGGCGTGAAGAAGTCCACCGTCGCCACGATCGCCCGATCCGCGGTCAGCTGAAACACGGCGGCATCGTCGCGGCTCGAGGCATCGACGAGGATCCGCGGATCCGTTACGATCGGCACGTGGCGCAAGACCTGCGCCAACTCGGCAGCGCCGAGTTTGCAGGCTCAGCCCGCGCCGTGCGAGTAGCGCGTCAGGCGGATGGCGGTCATGAGTGCGCCGGACATAGGCCTTCCGAAGATACTCTAACGCAGTCTCCAGGCGAGGATGCCGCCGGCGACGACGTAGCGTGCGAGATCGGCGCACGCGCCGGCCACGGCGGCGCGGCGCGGGAGCGCCTGCTCTGCCACCCGGCGGAGCCACTGCGGCATCGCGACGAGCACGCCGACCAAGAAGAACAGGAGCCACCAACCGCCCCTGCCAAGCGAGTCGAACCAGAGCGAGGCGAACAGCGTGAGCACCGCTGCTTCGACGAGGCGCCAGGCGAGCCCGACGGGTGGCGGCGTGCCTCCGGTCCCGGGTCCCTCCCCTGGCCGCGCGAGGCGGGCAACCAGTCGCCCGCTCCCCGCGCTCGCGAGCAGGAACCACACGGCGGTGACGAGCCAGGCGAGCACGAGCCGCGTCGGCGTCACGGCCGGCCGCGCAGCTCCGGAAGGACGTAGCCCGGCCCGTGCAGGCCCCGCCCGGGGCGCGCGGCGGTGAGCGTGCCATGGTCGAGCACCTTCTGTCCGCCCACAAACACGTAGACGAATCCGGCGGACGGCTGGTGCGGCTGCTCGAACGTCGCCCTGTCCACCACCGTGGCCGGGTCGAACACCGTGATGTCCGCGACGAGCCCGGGCTCGAGGCGTCCCCGGTCGTGTAGCCCGACCCGTTGGGCGGCGAGGGAGGTCATCTTGCGCACCGCGAACTCGAGCGGGAAGAGATGCTGGTCCCGAGCGTAGCGGCCCAGGATCCGGGCGAAGCTGCCGTAGGTCCGGGGGTGGGCCGATTGCGTGCCAAACGGTCCGTCCGGCGCCACGCCGCCGAAATCGGTGTTCACGGCGACCCACCAGGTCTTCAAGGCGTCCTGCACGTCGGGCTCGTTCATCACGAAGTAGACCGCGTCGGTGCGGTGACCGCCCTCGGCGAGCACGATGTCGAAGATCGTTTCGATGGGATCGCGCTGGCGCCGCGCGGCGATCTCGCTGATGCGCTTGCCCTGCAGGTAGCGCAGCGAGTCCTGAAACACCCCCGTGACGAGCACACCCGGTGCACCGCCGGCCTCGTTGTAGAACCCCTCGACCCCGTCCTGGGGGTGCAGCATCTCGGCGTGCAGCGCCGCCCGGGTCCGGGGATCGCGCAGCCGGGCGAGCAGCGAGTCCCAGCCGCCGCTCTCTGCCCAGGGCGGAATGCAGGCGTCGAGCGCCGTCGCGCCGGCGGTGTACGGATACTGGTCCGCCGTAACGTCCAGGCCGGCGGCCCGGGCGGAGTCGATGCGGGCGAGCACATGGGGCATGCGGCCGAAGCTGCGCCGTCCCGCGACCTTCAAGTGCGAGATTTCCGCCGGGATGTCGGCCTCGCGCGCGATCCGGAACAGCTCGTCGAGCGCCTGGTCGATCTGAGCGCCTTCGTTCCTCATGTGCGAGGCGTAGATGCCGCCGTGGCGGCGCGCCGCCTTGGCGAGCGCGATGATCTCGGGAGTCTTGGAGTAGCTCGCTGGGGCATACTCGAGCGCCGTCCAGACCCCCAACGCGCCCTGCTCCATCAGCGTGTCGACGATGGCGCTCATGTGCGCGAGCTCGGCGGGCGTAGGGTCGCGATTCTCCTTGCCCACGACGGCGAGGCGGACCTGGGTCGCGCCCACGAAGGTCGCGATGTTGACGGTCGAGCCGTGCTCGGCGAGCGCGGCGAAGTAGCCGTCCAGGTCGCGCCAGTCTTCCCGGTAGTGCCACTTCTTCATGGCGTCGGAGTCCTCGGCCGCGAGCGCCGCGGTGAGCGGGGCGACGGAGTTGCCCTCGCCAGTCACCTCGGTCGTCACGCCCTGCGTGATCTTGCTGAGCACGCGAGGATCGATGAGCGCGTTGATCTCGGACTGCCCCATCATGTCGATGAATCCGGGCGCGACCACGAACCCGTGCACGTCCACCGTCTCGCGCGCTTGCGCGGCGGCGCGGAAGCCCACGGCGGCGATGCGATCACCGCGGATGGCGACGTCGCCGCGATAGCGGGGATTCCCGCTCCCGTCGACGATCCACCCGTTCGTGAGGACCAGGTCGTACGCCCCGGGGTCGCGTCCCGCCGGCCCCGGCCCGCACGCGGCGCACGTCCAGAGGGCCACCAGTGTCCGGCTTACTTTCCCCATGTTCGCCTCAGCGAGTCCGGGTGGAGGATCTGGCCCCGCACCATCACCCAGGCGATGCGCTTGCTCGCTCCGATGTCGGTGGCAGGGTTGGCGTCGAGGACAACGAGGTCGGCGACCTTGCCGCTCGTCAGCTCGCCCAGCGAATCGGCGCGCAACAGCTCCGCGCTCTTGCGGGTCGCCGCGGTGATCGCCTCGATCGGCGTCAAGCCGGCGGCGACGAGCAGGCCGAGCTCCTCGTGCAGGGAGAGCCCAGGGACGAGCAGCTGATTGGCCGCGTCCGAGCCTGCGGCGACCAGCCCACCCGCCCGCTTGAACTCGCGGACGAACTGGTTTTGGCGGGCACGCGAGCGGCGAAACGCCTGGAAGTCGGCCGCGCGCCACCCGCTGCGCCGCAACAGCCCGGGGACGTCGCGCACACTGGCCGCGCTGGCAGGCACGTCCTCCATCCCGGGGCGCGACAAGAGCGTCGGATTGTCGAGCCGGGACAGCATCTCGTGCAGCACCAGCGTGGGGACGATCGCGACATGTGCGGCCGCGAGCGTGCGCGCCACCCGCGCGAGCGACGCCGAGTCGAGGAGCGCCCATCCCGCCTCTTCGAGCGTCCAGCCGCGCAGGAAATCGTCGTGCGCCCGGAAATACGGGCCGGGGCTGCGGCTCGTGGCCTGGACCACCCCGGCCATGTGTTCGAGCGACGCGACGCCCGCGCGGGCGGCGGTGAGGGCGTCGATCTTGCCGAGGTGGGCAGCGATCGGCAGCCGGAGCGTGGACGCCTCGTCCAGGAGCGGCGGCAGCAGGTCGGCCGAAAACTTGGTGTAGATCTTGACCAGGTCGGTGCCCGCGACCGCGCGCTGGTCGACGGCCTTGCGGACCTGCTCCCGCGTGCGCACGGCGGTCGCGGTGCGGTAGGTGGCAGGCACGCCATCGATCATCGCCCCGGACGTGAACATGCGCGGGCCCCGCACCGAACCCAGGTCGAGGTCGTTCTTGAGCGCGATGGACGAGTCGGTCGTCGCGGCACCGAGGTCGCGCACCGTGGTGACGCCCCACGCGAGGTAGCGCTCCACGGCCCACCGCTCGACATGCGCATGGGCGTCGATGAGCCCGGGGATGATCGTCTTCCCGATGAGGCTGACGACCAGCGCGCCGCGCGGCACGGGGATCTCGTTCACGCGTGCCACGGCCTCGATGTGCCCGTTCCGGATCAGGACCACGGCGTCCTTCACGGGTGCGCGGCCCGAGCCGTCGATCAGCGTCGCGCCTTCGAGGGCGATCAGGCCGTCGCCTCCCGGCTTACAGGTGGTGAGGAGCAGGGCGCACGTGAGCAGGGCGTAGCCCGACGCCGGGCGGGTCACGGCCTCGGGTCGCTCGAGGTGTGATCGTGGACGATGTGCCAGCGGTCGCCCCGGGCAACGAGCACGAGCGTGAACGGCCCACTGGCCGTGACCGCATCGTGGCGCACCAGTTTGAAGCGGGCGGTGCAGAGGGCGACCCCCGGGGCGAGTGGGCGCACGCGCACCTCCTCGAACGCGAGGGAGTCGCGCGACGTGCCGGGCGCGAAGTACGTCGTCCGGTAGCGGTCGAACAGCCGCTGCCAGCCGTACACCACGTGCCCGCCCGAGACGTAGCCCGTGAGCGAGTCTTTCGCGTAATCGCTCATGAAGCCCGCGAGGTCGCCGCGGTTCCAGTCGGCGGCACTGCGCGCGAGCATTGCCCGGATCGTGCTGTCCGGATTCTCCGGTGTGGGTTGCTTAGCCACGCGCGCCCCGCGGCCCGCGCATCCCACGGCCCACCCCACCGCGACCACGTACCATGTCGCACGCACCACGCGCCTCTTCAGGTTCGGGGACGCCACAACGTACTTTCCGTCATGCCCGACGCAACCCCGGTACGGCTCGGGGGCGCGAGCCGACCGCGCGCCGACGGTGGGTCTCTGTGGGAATCGATCGTCAACGGACCGGTCCGCTCGCGCCGGCTGGGCGTCAGTCTGGGGCTCAACCTGCTCCCGGCGGGCTCGAAGCTCTGCACCTTCGACTGCCCCTACTGCGAGTGCGGCTACAACACGCCGCGAGTCCCCGGCTCGCGCTGGCCGTCCCCGGATGAGGTGGCGCACGCGCTGCGCCGCGCGCTTGCCCGCCTCCCGGCGGTTCCCGATTGGATCACGTTCTCCGGCAACGGCGAACCGACGCTGCACCCGCGCTTCTCGGTGGTCGTGGAGCGGGTGCTCGCGGTGCGCGCAGCGCTCGCGCCCGGCGCCCGGGTCGGTGCGCTGTCGAACGGACTGGCGGTCGGGCAACCGGCCGTTCGCGCCGCGCTCGGGGCGCTCGACGCTCGCATCATGAAGCTCGACCTCGGGCCGATGGAGCGGGTGAACGGGGTCCGCTACGACGTGAACCGGCTCGTGGCGTCCTACCGGGCGCTCAAGCCGTACACGATCCAGGCGATGGTGACGCGGGGCGAGGACTGGGACGGGGCGAGCCCGGAGAGCGAGGCGGCGTGGCTCGGGCTGCTGGCGCGAGCCGAGCCGGACGCGGTGCAACTCTACTCGCTCGCGCGCGCGCCCGCTAATCCCGCGCTCCAAAAAGTATCGCGGGAGCGTCTGGACGAGATGGCTCGCGCCATCCGACAGACGCTCCCGCGGTGTGTGGTTGAGGTGTTCTAGCGGCGCCGCCGTTTCGCCGGTTTCCGGCGCTTCGCCTTGCTTCTCCGCTTGGCCTTTGCCTTCGGCCGCTTCTTCGTGGCCTTTTTCTTCGCCTTCGGTCGCGTGGCCTTCCGCTTGGCGGCTGGCTTCGAGGGCTTCGTGCCCGGCGCATCCATCATCGGCGCCGGAGCGGGCGGCGTCAGAGGTGCCGGCGGATAGATCGGCTCCATCATCCCGGAGCCGGTCCAGCTGCTCTCCGAAAAATCGGTTGACTCAAGCATCGGACGATCTCTCCTCCGCTGGTTGTCCGTGGGCGTGGCCTAATAGCTTACCCACGGAATGCGGCCACGCAAGTACGTCCGCGCGCTTGCCCCGGCCCGGCACTCGTTCCCGGCCCATCGTGACAAGTTAGCTTGACAACGGCACTTACGCGCGCTTACGTTCGCGCCGCTATGACGGTTCGCAGCGTCTTCCTGATGGCCGCGCTCTCGACTCCCGGGGTGGCGTTCGCCCAGAACGTCGTCGAAGTGCAGGTGGCCCCACCCTCCATCACGCTCAAGGTGGGCGAGAAAAGCGGGCTCCTCGCTACGGCATTCGATCGCGTCGGTAACGTGATTCCCACGGTGCGCATCATCTGGTCATCGAACAACGTGGCGGTAGCGAAGGTCGACAACAACGGCACGGTCACGGCCGTGGCCGGTGGGGTCGCGATCATCGAGGCTCGGGTGGGCAGCCGCAAAGGGCAGGCGGCGGTCCAGGTCGTGGGTGCTCCCGCCGGCAGCGCGGGCGCTGCTACCGCGGGGCAGCCTTCGGCCCCGGCCCGCCCCGCCGCGGACCAGCCCGGCGCGGTGCCGCCGGCGGACGCGCTCCAGGGCCAGCCCGCGGGCACCGGGCCCGCGGCGGTGCTGCGGATCGAGCCGCCCACGGTCTATCTGCTTCCCTCCGAGAACACGCGGGTGTCGCCCCGTGCCTTGAAGGAGGACGGCACCCCCGCGGCGCCGGTGGCCGTGACGTGGCGGTCGCTCCGCCCCGACATTGCGAGCGTCGACCAGAACGGCGTGGTCATCGCCCTCGCCCAAGGGCAAGGGACGGTGCAGGTCACGAGCTCCGGCGGCCTCACGGCGACGGCGCCCATCGTCGTGCAGCCGAGCGAGATCGCCGTCCTCGAGCCGGTCCCCGTGATCCTCTCGACCGGGGACGTCGATACGCTGCACGTGATCGTGCCGGCCCAGGGCGGCCGGCTGGTCAGCCCGCTCGCCCTGCAGTGGTCGACGGCCGATCCCAACGTCGCCCGCGTGAGCCTCACGGGGGTCGTCACGGCGGCGGCCCCGGGACGCAGCACCCTCCTCGTGTCGGGGCTCTTGCAGAGCAAGACGATCGAGATCGTAGTGCACCGGACGGTGGACGCGCTCGCCGTGCTCCCGACCTCCAAGGCGGAGGTCCCCTTGCCGATCCAGGGGACCGTGAAGTTCCTGGTGCAAGCTCTCGCGGCCGATAAGACCATCGTGCCCGAAGCCCCGCTCCGCTGGAGCGTAAGCGACACCGCGCTCGCGAATTTCGATCTGGCGAGCGGGGTCCTGACCGGCAAGAAGGCCGGCAAGATGACGCTGACCGTGAAGGGGCCCGGGCCCGGGTTGACGGTCGCGTGGCAGGTCCGGGTGATCGCCGCCGGCCTCAAGCTCTCCGCGTCCCGCGTGGGGCTCCCGCTCGGCCGCCGCGTCGCCCTGAAGGCGAACTTCGCCGACGAGACCGGCGTGCTGATCGGCCCGGCCTCCGCCGTCACGTGGGCGTCCGACAACCCGCCGGTCGCGAGCGTGACCGAAGACGGGACGGTGTCGGCGGCGGGCTACGGTCATGCGCGCATCACCGCGACCGCGCCCGGTGGGCGCCGTGCGGCCGCCGAGGTGTTCGTGCAGGGCGAGATCGTGGTGGCGAGCTCGCGCACCGGCCGCTTCCAGTTGTTTGCCGCGGAACGCGCCAACGTGGCGCAGCTGCGCAAGATCATGGAGGATACGGCGACCGCTACGGCACCCGCCTTTTCGCCCGACGGTTCGCGCATCGCGTTCACGTCGACCCGCGATGGGCAACCCGAGATCTACCTCATGGACGCCGATGGGACGAACGTGGGACGCCTCACCAACTCGCCGGGCTTGGACGATGACGCGTCGTTCACCGCGGACGGGCAGGCCGTCGTGTTCCACTCGAACCGCACCGGGCACCGGCAGATCTTCGTCCAGCCGATCACCAGCTCCGATGCGGCGCAGCTCACCCTGGAGCCGGCCGACAACTCGCAGCCCAGCATGTCCCCCGACGGCGAGACCATCGCCTTCGTCTCGAACCGCGACGGCAACACCCACATCTGGCTGATGGCGAAGGACGGCAGCAACCAGCGGATCTTCACGAGGGGGCCGGAGACCAAGGAGCGCGCGCCCCACTTCCTGCGGGACGGCTCGCTTGTCTACCTGCTCGAGCAGAAGCAGGGGGGCCGCACCACCACGCAGGTGGTGAAGGCGGAGCTCGCCAGCGGCAGGGTCACGCCCCTGAGCGGGACCGACCTCGTCGCCACGGATTTCGCCGTCGCGCTCGCGGGCGACCTCCTGGGCCTCGTCGTCGCGGTGCAGAAGAACGTGTTCAAAGTGTACGTCCAGCCGGTCGGGGCGGGCGGCGCGCCCGTGGCGATCCCGACGACCGGCGCCGAGCAGATGGTGTCCGCGGCCTTCATGCCGTAACCGGCGGCCCCGCATGCGCGCTTGGGTGATCCGCGCCACCGGCGGTCTCGACCAGCTGCAACTCGTCGACGTTCCAGACCCGCCGAGTTCCTTGGGCCCGCGCGACGTGCGCGTGGCGCTGCGCGCCGCCGCGCTCAACCGCCTCGATTTATTCGTGGTGCGCGGGCTGCCGCACCAGTACGCCTTCCCCCACATCCTCGGGGCCGATGGGGCCGGGGTCGTGGAGGCGATCGGGGCGGACGTACGCGCGGTGCGGCCGGGGAACCGCGTGATGATCAACCCCGGTATCGCCGACGGCACCTGCGAATACTGCCGGGCGGGCGAGCAGTCCTTGTGCATCAACTACCGCATGCTGGGCGAACAGCTCCCGGGAACGCTGGCCGAGTACGTCGTGGTCCCCGAGCCGAACCTCGTCATCATCCCGACCCTGCCGACCCCGCTCACCTGGGCCGAGGCGGCCGCGTTCTCGCTCGTGACGCTCACGGCGTGGCGCATGGTGGTGACGCGCGCGCGGGTCGCTCCCGGGGAAACCGTGCTGATCTGGGGGGTCGGGGGAGGCGTGTCCTTGAGCGCGCTGCGGATCGCGAAGCTCAAGGGCGCCCGGGTGATCGTCACGTCATCGGACGACGGGAAGCTCGCCGAGGCCCGGCGACTCGGGGCCGACGTGACGCTCAATCACCGGACCGAGCAGGTCGCACCGCGCGTCCGTGCGCTCACCGGGCGGCGGGGCGCGGACGTGGTGATCGAGAACGTCGGCGAGGCGACCTGGGACCAGTCGCTGCGTGCGCTGGCGCGCGGCGGGCGGCTCGTGACCTGCGGGGCGACCACGGGACCGATGGTCACCATCGACCTCCGCCGCCTGTTCTGGTATCAGTGGAGCATCTTGGGCTCGACCATGGGGAACGCGGCCGAGTACCAGGAGGTCGTGCGTCTGCTCGGCGCGGGCGAGTTGCGGCCGCTCGTGGACCGCGTGTTTCCGTTCACCGAGGGGCGCGCGGCGTTCGAGCGGCTCGAGCGCGGGGACCAGCTCGGCAAGATCGCGATTCAGATCCCCTAGAGCCCGCGCGGCGGCCGCGGGCGTGCCAGGCGCACTGCCGGCCCGCCCTATCGGATTGCCTTTCGTGGCCTAAGTGATTATTTTTTAGTCACTTAGGTGATCCGGCGACTCACGACCGCAGACTTCACACCCGACACGCGATGACTGCCCCAAACGCCCGCGAACGCATCCTGCCGCGCCTCATCGAAGATGAGATGAGGGAGTCGTTCCTCGACTACTCGATGAGCGTAATCGTGCAGCGCGCGTTGCCGGACGTGCGGGACGGCTTGAAGCCCGTGCACCGCCGCATCCTGTTCGCGATGCACGAGCTGGGGCTCGTTCCCGGCCGGCCGTACAAGAAGAGCGCCACCGTCGTCGGTGACGTGCTCGGCAAGTACCACCCCCACGGCGATGTGGCGGTCTATGACTCGCTGGTGCGGATGGTGCAGGAGTTCTCGCTGCGCTATCCGCTCGTCGACGGCCAGGGGAACTTCGGCTCGGTGGACGGCGACCCGCCCGCGGCCTACCGCTATACCGAGGCCCGACTCACCCGGGTCGCCATGACGATGCTCGAGGACATCGACAAGAACACCGTCGATTTCGTCCCCAACTTCGACGACCGGTTGCGGGAACCGACGGTCCTTCCGGCGCGGCTTCCGAACCTGATTGTGAACGGCACGGCCGGGATCGCCGTCGGCATGGCGACCAACATTCCGCCGCACAACCTCGGCGAGACCGTCGAGGCCATCAATTACCTCGTCGATCATCCCGACGCCGCGCTCAAGGATTTGCGGAAGTTCATCAAAGGACCGGACTTCCCGACCGGCGCCATTGTGTACGGGCGCGCCGGAATCAAGGAGTGCTACGAGAAAGGCCGCGGGCGGATCGTGCTGCGCGCTCGCGCGGTCGTCGAGGAGAAAGAGTCCAGCGGGAAGCAACAGATCGTCGTCACCGAGATTCCCTACCAGGTGAACAAGGCGAATCTCATCGCCCACATCGCCGAGCTCACGAACGCCAAGAAGCTCGACGGGATTGCGGGCATCCAGGATTATTCCGACCGCGAGGGGATGCGGATCGTCATCGATCTCAAGCGCGACGCGGTTCCCGCCGTGGTCCTGAACCAGTTGTACAAGCACACCCAGATGCAGACCACCTTCGGCGCCATCATGCTGGCGCTCGTGGACGGCGCACCGAAGGAGATGAACCTGAAGGAGCTGCTCGAGCACTTCATCGAGCACCGCCACACCGTCATCGTCCGCCGCACGGAATTCGAGCTGAAGCGTGCGCAGGATCGCGAGCATATCCTCGAAGGCCTGAAGATCGCCGTCGACAACATCGACGAAGTGGTGAAGATCATCCGCAAGTCGAAGGACGCGCCGTCCGCGGACGCGGCACTCCGCAAGCGGTTCAAGCTGTCCGAGAAGCAGTCGGCGGAAATCCTCAACATGCGGCTCGCGCGACTCACCGCCCTCGAGATCACGAAACTGGAGGACGAGCTCAAGGAAGTCCGCAAGTTCATCAAAGAATGCAAAGAGATCCTCGGCTCGAAGCCGCGACGCCTGAAGATTCTCAAGGAGGAGCTCGCGGAGCTCGCGCACGGCTTCGGGGACGAGCGCCGCACCGAGATCGTCGCCGACCAGGGCGAGTTCTCGATCGAGGATCTGATCGCGGAAGAGGACATGGTGATCACCGTGTCCCACGCGGGCTATATCAAGCGGCTGCCGGTATCCGCCTACCGCCGGCAGCGGCGCGGCGGAAGGGGCGTGATCTCCGCCCACACAAAGGACGACGACTGGCTCGAGCATCTGTTCATCGCCTCGACCCACGACTACGTGATGTTCTTCACGCAGCAGGGACAGTGCTACTGGCTCAAGGTGCACGAGATCCCGCAGGCCGCGCGGGCCGCGCGCGGCAAGCCGATGATCAGCTGCATCGCGATCAAGCCGGGTGAGCGCATCGCGGCGCTCGTTCCCGTGCGCGAATTCTCGGAGGACCAGCACCTCCTCTTCGCCACCAAGAAAGGCGTGGTGAAGAAGACGCAGCTCTCCGAGTTTGGAAACCCCCGCTCCGTGGGGATTCGCGCCATCAACGTCGAGAAGGGCGATGAGCTGATCGACGTGCAGGTGACCGACGGCCGCAACGACATCGTGCTCGCGACCCGTCAGGGCATGAGCATCCGGTTTCACGAGAAAGACGTGCGCGCGATGGGTCGGACCGCGACCGGGGTCAAGGGGATCGAGCTCGACAAGCAGGACCACGTCATCGACATGGTCGTCGTGCGGCGCGCCTCCACGCTGCTCACGGTGACCGAGAAGGGGATGGGGAAGCGCTCCGAGCTGGACGAATATCGCGTCCAGCACCGCGGCGGCCGCGGGATCATCACCCTGAAGCGCACCGACAAGACCGGGGCCATCGTGGCGCTGAAGGAAGTGCTCCCCGACGACGAGCTGATGATGATCACCAAGAAGGGCATCATGATCCGCGTCCCGGTCGAGGGGATCCGCGTCTCGGGCCGCAACACCCAGGGCGTGAAGGTCATGAACCTGACGCCCGGTGACCTGCTGGTCGACGTCGCGCGGGTGGTGAAGGAGGACGAGGCAGCGAACGGCGAGGGCGACGCGGAGGACGAGGACGGGCCGCGCCGCGGCGCCAAGCCCGCCACCGCCGCCAAGGCGGCGCCGCACCCGAAGCGCCGCGCCACGCAGAAGAAGAAGAAGTAAAGTGGTCACGGCGCAGGACGTCCGGGACGCGGCCGCCGGGCTCGCGGGGGTGGCGGTGCGCACCCCCCTGCGCTACGTCGAGCTCCTGAACGCCTACTTGAAGCTCGAGACCCTGCAGCCGGTCGGCGCGTTCAAGCTGCGGGGCGCCTACACCGCCATCCGACGCCTGCCGGCGGCGGCGCGCCGCGGCGGGGTGATCACCTACTCGAGCGGCAATCACGGGCAGGCGGTGGCCTACGCGGCGCAACTCGTCGGGGTCCGGGCCGTGGTCGTGATGCCCGAGACGGCGCCCGCCGTCAAGGTGGCGGGCGTGAAGCGCTGGGGCGGGGAGGTGGTGTTCGCGGGCCGCACCTCGGAGGATCGCCAGCAAGAAGCCGAGGCGCTGGCCGCGCGCGAGGGGCTCGCGATCGTACCGCCCTTCGACCATTCCGACATTGTGGCGGGGCAGGCGACGGTCGGCCTCGAGATCGCCGAGCAATTGCCCGACGTCCGCACGGTGGTGGTGCCGGTCGGCGGGGGCGGGCTGATCGCGGGCGTGGTGACGGGGCTCGCGGCGGCCGGGAGCACGGCCCAAGTGTGGGGGGTCGAGCCGGTCGGGGCGCCCAAGCTCACCCGTTCGCTCGCGGCCGGCCGACCGGTGCGGCTCGAGCGCACCGCGAGCCTGGCGGATGGCCTGATCACGCTCACCATCGGCGCGATTCCGTTCGCGCATCTCGCCGCCGCGCGCGACCGCCTCGCGGGGGTGGTGCTGGTGGAGGATGACACGCTGCGCGAGGCGGTGCATTTTCTGTGGCAGCAGTGCCATCTGGCCGTCGAACCGTCGGGCGCCGCCACGACGGCCGCGCTCCGGTCCGGCGCCGTGCATCCGGTCCCGCCCACCGTGCTCGTCGTCAGCGGGGGCAACGTCGATTCCTCGCTGCTCGAGGACTAACACACCCCGAATGGCCGAGCCTGCTGCCGCCAAGATCCTCGTTGCCGACGACGACCAGTCCCTGGTCCGCACGCTCTCGTGGATCCTCAAGGAGAACGGCTACGACGTCGTGACGGCACCCGGCGGCGAGGGACTGCTCGATAAGCTCGAACAGGAACGCCCCAATCTGCTGCTGCTGGACATCATGATGCCCAAGGTCGACGGCCTGCAGCTGCTCGCCAAGCTGAAGGCCGACGACCGGTTTCGCGACGTCCCGGTGCTGATGATCTCGTCGATGCCGCCCGAGGAAGCGACCGTCAAGGCGCTCGGCCTCGGCGCCGCGGACTTCATCTCCAAGCCCTTCCGGGTGCGGGAGCTGCTCGCGCGCGTGAAGGCGCACATCCGCTCGGCACAGGAGCTCGCGCGGGCGCGCGACGAGGCACAGAGCCGCGCCGCCATCGTCGACATCCTGCACGAAGTCACCGACTCGCTCAAGCCGGACGAGATCTACCACATCCTGGTCCGGCGTGTCGCCCGCGTGCTCCAGATCTCCAAGTGCTCGATGGTGCTGGCCAAGCCGGGGGACGTGGTGGGCGTCGTCGTCGCCGCCTACGAGAACCCGATGCTGCGGAACCTGGAGATCGAGCTGGCCCGCTATCCCGAGATTCAGCGGGCGCTGACGGGCAGCCGACCGGTGCTCGTCGAGGACGTCTCGCTGGATCCGCTCTACGCGGAGGAGCGGGTCCGCTGGCAGCGCGAGGCGATCACCGTCCCGACCCGCTCCGCCGTGGCGCTCCCGTTCTCGATGAAGGACCAGCAGCTGGGCGTGTTCTTCCTGCGCACGACGGGCGAGGATCCGCCGCTCACGCGGGCCGACGCTCAATTTGCCGAGACCGTGATTCGCACGGCCGTGGCCGCGATCGAAAAGGCGTACGACTTCGAGACGGCGGTCTCGGACAAGAAACGCCTCGAGAAACTGGCGGCGACTGATGCGCTCACCGGCTGCATGAACCGCCGCGCGCTTTCGGAGGAGCTCGAGGCGGAACTCGACCGCGCCCGGCGCTACAACCTGGCGCTCACCATCATCCTCGCCGACATCGATCGCTTCAAGCTCGTCAACGACACGCGCGGTCACATTGCGGGCGACTCCGTGCTGCGCCAGGTTGGCGAGATCCTGCGCCGCGAGGCGCGGTCGGTCGACCTGGTGGCGCGCTACGGCGGGGAGGAGTTCGTGGTGGTGATGCCCGAGACGGCGCTGCACGGGGCCGCGCTGTTCGCCGAGCGGTTACGCCGGCGGGTGATGCGCCACGACTTCGCCGATCCGGGCGAGGACGCGCTCACGCTGACGATCTCGATCGGGCTCGCATCGTTCCCGGACGACCGCGTCAGCAGTGCCGACAGTTTCGTGGCGCTCGCGGATCAGGCTCTCTATCGCGCGAAGAACGAAGGCCGCAACTTGGTGCGCCAATGAGCGAGCGCCGCTGCCCCAAGTGCGGGACCGTATACACGAACACCGCCCGGTTCTGTCCGCGGGACGGCAATATGCTGGTGGACGTCCAGGCGAAGCCGGCGAGCCCGGCGCCCGGGCCGTCCGCGTCGCCTGGGGGCAGTGGCACGGCGGTGCGCACGCCGAAGCCCTCACCGCCCCCGCTGGACCGCGCCTCCGCGATGTCGGGGCAGATCCTCGACGCCCGCTACCAGGTGCAGAAGAAGCTCGGGGAGGGGGGGATGTCGTACGTCTACCTCGCCCGCGAAGTGGCCACGGGGCACGACGTCGCCATCAAGGTGCTCTCCCCGAAGCTCGCGAGCGACAAGAGCTCAGTCGAGCGGCTGCGGCGCGAAGCCGGCTTGGCCATGCGGCTCGACCATCCGAACGTGTGCCGCATTCTGCGGCTCGGCGAGTCGGAGGACGGCCTGATCTACCTCGTGATGCCCTTCCTCAAGGGCGAGCTGCTCTCGGACCGCGAGGTGCGGGGCGGCCCGATGACGCTGCCGGCCGGGCTCGACGTGCTGCAGCAGGTGTGTGCCGGGCTGCACCACGCGCACGAGTTGCTGATCGTGCATCGGGACCTGAAGCCCGAAAACATCATGCTCGTCGCGGATGACACCGTCCATGATCGCGCGGTCGTCATGGATTTCGGGCTCGCCAAAGAGCGTCGCGCCGATCCCCAAATCGCCAAGCTCACGGCGACCGGCATCATCCTCGGCACGCCGGAGTTCATGAGCCCCGAGCAGATTCGTGGCAAGCAGCTCGACGCGCGCTCCGATATCTACGCGCTCGGCATCGTCGCGTTCGAGATGTTCACCGGCAAACTGCCGTTCCAGGGCCGGAACGCGCAGGAGATGATGATCGCGCGACTGCGCGGCCAGCCGCTCAAGTTGCGCCAGCTCCGTCCCGACCTCCCGGAGGGCCTCGATCGCACCCTGCATCGCGCGCTTGAGTCAAACCCCGACGCGCGCTACAACACGGCGCTCGAGTTCGCCGACGCGCTCGGCGCGTCGTCCCAAGGCGGCCGCCCGACGACGATCAAGGAGAAGCGCAAATGAGACGCGCCGCGATCCTGCTCGCCCTCACCACGCTGCCCCGCACCCTCGCCGCTCAAGAGTCGCTCCCGATCATCGCGATTCGCGCCGGGACGCTGATCGATGGCACCGGGGCCGCTCCGGTGAAGAACGCGGTGATCCTGGTCCAGGGCGACCGGATCACGGCCGTGGGCGCCGGCGTCGCGGTCCCGAACGGCGCCATGGTGATCGACCTGTCCGGCGCGACCGTGCTCCCCGGCTTTATCGACGCGCACGTGCATCTCGTAGGCCGGACGATCGGCGACGGCGACTGGCAACACGCCCGGCTCACCGAGCTGCCGAGCGAGCTGGTGCTGCTCGGTGCGGCCCACGCGCAGCAGACGCTCGAGGCGGGCTTCACCACCGTACGGAACGTGGGCGCGCCGCACTTCGGCGACTTGGCGCTCCGGAACGCCATCACCGCCGGCTGGGTGCCAGGCCCGAGGATCGTGGGCGCCGGCATGCTGTTCGGCATTCAAGGCGGTCACTGCGACGCCACCGACGGCCTCGTGCCCGGCATCTATGGCCACGCCGCTGGGGTCGAGGAGGGCGTGGCCGACGGGGCCGATGCGGCGCGGAGCGCCGTGCGCTACATGGTCAAGTACGGCGCCGATCTCATCAAGATCTGCGCGACCGGGGGCGTGCTTTCGCCGACCGACTCGGCGGGCGTGCAGCAGTACAGCGAAGACGAGATGCGCGTGATCGTGGAGACGGCGACGCTCCTGCAGCGCAAGGTGGCCGCCCACGCCCACGGTACCCCAGGCATCAAGGCCGCCGTGCGCGCTGGCGTCGCCTCCATCGAGCACGGGTCGATCCTGGACGAGGAAGCGGTGCAGCTCATGAAGCAACACGGCACCTATCTCGTGCCGACCCTGCTCGCGGGCTACACCGCGGAGTCCCTCGCCCTCGCGAAGAAGCTGCCGCCGGCGATCGCGGCCAAGGCGTTGGCAATTGCGCCGCGCATGCGCGCCTCGTTCAAGCTCGCCCTCGACGCCGGAGTGAAGATCGCGCTGGGCACCGACGCGGGCGTGATGCGGCACGGCACCAACGCCCGCGAATTCGAGTTGATGGTGAAATACGGGATGACGCCCATGCGGGCGATCCACGCAGGCACGCTCTCCGCCGCGACCCTGCTCGGCAAGGACGCCGAGGTGGGTTCGCTCGAGCGTGGCAAGCTCGCCGACATCGTGGCGGTCACGGGCGATCCCGTACAGGACATCCGCACGCTGCAACATGTCGACTTCGTGATGAAGGGCGGCGCCGTGGTCAAGCAGCACGGCCAGGTCATGGGCCGGAGCGACGCCGCGATCCCGTGAAGCGGTTCGCCGCCTTCGATCCGCCGGAGTACGTTGCCTGGACGGCGGATCCGGCCCTCGTGCGGGGCTTCCGGGCGACCGTCGAGCGGGATCCGCCGCGCGCGGCCCTGGTGGCCGGGCTGTCGGGAGAGACGAAGCTCGCGCTCTACGCCGGCCTGGTGCGCGCCCGGTTGCACGACATCCAGTTGAAGCGCTGGGTGCGCACGGGGGTCATCTCCAAGGCGTGGCTCGGCACGGGCGAGGAGGCCACCACGGTGGGGCCGGTGCATGCCCTCGAGCGGGGGCGTGACATCGTGGCCCCGATGATCCGCAACGCCGCCGCCTGCTGCGAGCTGGGGATGCCGGTCGCCGACATGCTGCGCGCCTATCTCGGCAGCGACGACTCGCCGTCGGGCGGGCGCGATCTGCACGTCGGGGCGTGGGCCCGGGGCGTGCTGCAGCCGATCTCCCATGTGGGCGACATGGTGCCGGTCATCACCGGCATCGCGCTCACGTTCAAGATGAACCACGAGGCCCGCGTCGCCTTGACCTGGGTGGGCGACGGCTCCACCAAGACGGCCGCGGCGCATGAGGGGACCAACTTCGCCGCGGTGCAGCGGCTCCCCGCCATCTTTATCGTCCAGAACAATCAAGTCGCGCTGGGCACGCGGCTCGCTCAGCATCACCTCCCCGGCGACTTCCGCGACTGGGCGGCGAGCTACGGCATTCAGGGCGCCGCGTTCGACGGCAACAATGTCCTCGACGCCTATGCGGCGACGAGCCTCGCCGCCGCGCGCTGCCGTCGGGGCGAGGGGCCGGCCCTGCTCGTCGCCGAGACGTTCCGGATGGGCGGGCACGCGACGCACGACGAACGCGAGGCGCGCGAGACACTCCCGGCGGACCTGTTCGAGACGTGGGGGAAGCGCGACCCCATCGGATTGTACGAGGAATACCTGAAGGAGGACGGGCTGGCGCCCGAGCGGCTCGCAGAGCTTGAGGCGGCGGTGACGGCGGAAGTGGAGCAGGCGGCGGAGGAAGCGGTACGCAGCCGGGAGCGGATGCCAGCGGGGGCGTCGGCGCTCGTCGGCGTGCTCGCCACAAACGGCGCACGAACACGGGAGAGCGGGCAATGAACCTGAAGATCGTCATGGCGGTGGTGGCCAGCACCATCGTGCGGCCGCCCCATCGCGCGGGCGACATCCACGCCGAATACGTGAAGATCGCGTCCGGCCGCGACACGATCAGCGCCTACGTCGCCTATCCCGAGCGCACCGACCGGGCCCCGGGCGTCGTCGTGATCCACGAGATCTTCGGGCTGTCCGACTTCATTCGGCACACCACCGAGCAGCTCGCGCGGGACGGGTTCGTGGCGGTCGCGCCCGACCTCTTGTCGCGCCGCGGGGGGACGCCCCCGTCCCCCGACGCGGCCCGCAAGCTCATCGCCGGGCTCGACACCGACACGCTCACCGCCGATCTCGACGCCACGCTCGTCTACCTGAAGGGCTTGCCCGCCGTGCGCCCCGAGCGGACCGGCGTGATCGGGTTCTGCTGGGGCGGGGGTCAGAGCTTCCGCTACGCAACCCACAACCCGTCACTCCGCGCCTTCGTCGTCTGCTACGGCCCCGGGCCTGAGGCGCTCGCCATCGCGCGCCTCCGCGCCAAGGGGCTTGGGGTCTACGCCGAGAACGACGCGCGCATCGACGCGGGGCTCGCCGACCTGGATCGGGCGGTCCGGACCTACCGCAAGGACTACCACTACGTCGTCTATCCCGGCGTCGGGCACGGGTTTCTGCGCACGCGCGAGCAGCCGGCGGTTGCCGACAGCGCGTGGCGGGCGGTGGTGCGCTTCTTCCGGGACAACCTCGAGCCCTAGGGCCGCGCCCCGCCGCCCTCGAAATACGCCCGCGCCCGCGCGAGCGCCGGCTCGCTGCGGGCGAGCATGGCGTCTACGGTGGGCACCACGAGGACATCGGGCGGCACCCCCAGCCCCGCGAACTCCGTCCCATCGGGAAACGTGTGGCGCGTGACGCAGAACTGCACGCCCCAGCCCTTAGGGAGGGCAAACGTGGCGACGTCGCCGGCGCTACCGGCGGAGGGCTCGCCGATGATCACGCCGCGCCGTGCCGCGTGGAACGCCGCGAGGAAATCCTCCGCCGCGCTCCCCGTGGCGCTCGACGCGAGCACCGCGATCGGGCCGCCGTAGGTCGGGTGGTCGGTCCGGGGCGCCACGCTGCCGGCCGCCGGAGCGTACCAGCTCATGGCCGAGTCGGCGAGATTCCAGGCCCGGAACGCCGCGCGGTACGCGGGCGTTTTCCAACGCACGGCGGTGAAGGGCTGGTCGGTGAGGCGGGCGAGGAGCTGGTAGGCGTACTCGGTCTTGCCGTCACTCGCGGCGCGGAGATCGAGCACTAGGGCTTGTACCGACCGGAAATCGGGGAAGGCGCGGTCGAAGTGGCGCACGATGTCGTCGTCGGCGAGCGAGCCGATCCGCACCACGGTCATGCCGCTCGGGTCCGAGTCGACCGCGAACGCCGGCGGGTCGAGCGGCCAGCGGTCGTTGAGCGAGAGGGTGCGGGTGACGCTCAGGCCGCGCGGCTCGCCGCCGGGGACGCGCACGAGGAGTTGGAGGGTCGTGCCCCGCTCGCCCTGCAGCATCCAGGCGACCGCGCGCTGCCAACGGTCTGGCGGTGTCGCGGCCGAGATCTCGGGGAGCACCGAGTCCCGAATCCAGGTCTCGGCCGGGAAGCCCTGGACGGCGAGGATTTCGGCGCGCCGCTCGGGGCGGGCGACCCGCATTTCATCGTTGTCGGCGAAGTCCATGAGGAACGGCCGCCGCTCGACACTCGTCAAGAGGAGCGGGGGACGCGCGATGCGGGATCGGAGGTTCGGGGGCGCGAGGATGGCGGCGCGGCCATCGCCGAGCACGGCGACGAAGCGCCGCAACCGCCGGTAGAACCGCAGGTCGGACTGCGGCTCCGTCGCGAGCCTGAGATTCGCCGCGAGGGCGGAGTCCCAGTCGGCCCGCACGCGGTCCCAGTGGGCAAAGTTGTAGCGGGCTTCCGCCCACACGGTGGCAACCGCCTGCGCTCGCTCGGTGGCCGTGAGCTGTTGGGCGCGCAGCAGACCGGGCGGCGCGAGCGCTGCCCCGACCAGACACGCCAGGAGGTTCGAGCGAGTGGTCACGCGGCTAATGTATCTCCTTCTGTTTGCCGCGCCGCAGCTGCTGCTGTGGCTGTACCTGCGCGATCGCCTGCCCGACCCGAGCCGACCGCGGCGGGCGCGCTTCGCACGCGGCGCGCTGACGGGGGTGTTCGTGACGCTCAATCTCCCGTGGCTCGTCGTCGCCGAGCGACTGCTCGGCGGCACGCTGTGGAGCGTGGGCCGGATTCCGTTCACGGGCCCCTGGATCGCGTGGCAGTTGCTCGGCTGGATCTATTGCGCCCTCCTGGCCGTGTACATCGCGGGCACCGCTCTGGTGCGGGCCGGCCGGGCCCTGGGCCGCGCCGTGCGTCGCCCCGCGCCAGCGCCCGCCCCGGGCCCCGCCCCCGATGCCGGCATCACGCGGCGGCGTTTCCTTGCCCGCGCCACGTACGCCTACGCGGGGGCGGGCGCGACGCTCGCGACCTACGGAATCTGGAGCGCCTACCGGCTCCCGGAGGTGACGCACCGCACGCTCGTGTTCCCCGACCTGCCGCTCGGACTCGACGGCCTGACCGTGTTGCACCTCTCCGACCTGCACGCCGGCGTCCACCTGGGTGAGGACATGATGCAGGAGATCGTGGCCCAGGCGAACGCGCTGCGGCCCGATCTCATCGTGCAGACGGGAGACATGATCGACATCTCCCGATCCTACATTCCAGCCTACGTGCGCGCCTTTCGCGCGCTGCGCGCGCCGCTCGGGGTGGTGACCGTGCTCGGCAACCATGACCGCTACACCGGGGAGCAGGAGGTCATCCGCGGCTGTCGCGATGCGGGGCAGGTGTTCGTGCAGAACGGCTGCCATGTGGTCGAGCGGCATGGGGCCGTGCTCGCGCTGCTCGGCATCGACGACCCGCGCAACTGGCACGTCGATGATCCCCAGACGGCGGACGTGGATGCCGCGCTCCGAGCCGCGCCCCCCGGCGCGTTCACCGTGCTGCTGGCGCACCGGCCGGGCGCCTGGGACACGGCCGCGCCACGCGGCATCCGGCTCACGCTCGCGGGGCATATCCACGGCGGCCAGCTCTATGTGCCGGTGATCGGCTGGTCGCCCGGGCGCCTGATCACGAAGTACGTGATGGGCCACTTCCAGCGGGGACCGAGCCAGCTCTACGTGAGCCGCGGGATCGGCGTCGTGGGCGTGCCGATCCGCGTGTTCGCACCACCCGAGATCGAGCTGTTCGCGCTGCGACGCGCCAGCCGTGCGCCGTGAGGGCTCAGCCGCGTGGCGCGGCGATCGCATCCCATGCCCCCTCGAGCGCGAGCTTCACGCCCGCGTGCGCCTCGGGCCACTCCTTCGCCGACACGCGGTCGATTACAAGCGTCACGACCGCGAGCCACACGCCCGCCCACACTTCGGCCGCCCCGGGTTTCACCGAGCCGTCCGCCTTCCCCTGCGCGATCACGCTCTCGAGGGCGAGGCGGAAGTCGCGCGCCGTCTTGCGACTCTCCTCGTCCAGGAGATCGTCGTGCCGCTGCAGGAAGAACAGCCGAGCGACGGCCGCCTCGCGGCCCGCGCCGGCGACGAGCGCGCGGGCGAGCTCGGCGAGCTTCTCGCGCGGACCGACCTGGAGCGCGTCGGCGTCTTGCACGAGCTGCGCGGCCCACCGCGCCGACGCGCGGTACAGCTCATTGAAGAAATGCTGCTTGCCGGCGAAGTGACGGTAGATCGTCCCCTCCGCCACGCCCGCCTTGCGCGCAATCTGGGGTGTGGTGGTGTCGTGGTACCCCTGGGCCGTGAAGAGCTCGAGCGCCGCCCGCACGAGGCGCTCACGGGTAAGGTCGGCTTGGCTCATCGGGCGCGAATCTAACGAGACGTCCCCCGCGGCGCCGCGCGCGAGCGGCGGGGTTCCCCGAGCACCCAGCCCCCACTAGCTTTCCGCCGCTCGGTTCCCCATCCGGTTCGTTCGGAGGCTCTCGCGCGATGCGCCTGCTGGTCTTGGGGGCGGGACTGCAAGGGTCCGCCTGCGCCTATGATTTGTTGCAGCAAGCCGGCGTGCAGCAGGTCACGATCGCCGACCTGAACCCGGAGCGCATTCCCGGTCTGCTCCGGCCCTATGTCGGCGAGCGGCTCGCGCTGTTGCGGCTCGACGTGCAGGACGGCGCCGCCCTGCGCGCCGCGATGCGCGGCCACGACGCGGTGCAGAACGCGGCCCCCTACGGCTTCAACTTCCCCGTGGCCCGGGCGGCGGTGGACGTGGGCGTGCACTGCGCGGACCTGGGCGGGAACACCGAGATCGTCGTCCAACAGCAGCAGCTCGACGCCGCGGCCCGGCGGCAGAACGTCTCGATCATTCCCGATTGCGGCCTCGCGCCCGGCATGGTCAATATCCTCGCGGCCGAGGGGATCCGGCGCGTGGGCGACGCCGACGTGGTCAAGATCTACGTCGGCGGCTTGCCGCAGTGCCCCGAGCCCCCGCTCAACTACCAGATCGTCTACTCGCTGGCCGGTGCGCTCGACTACTACACGACGCCCTCGTGGGTGCTGCGCGACGGCAAGCCGGCCCGGGTGGACGCGCTCTCGGAGCTCGAGTCGGTCACGTTCCCGGCGCCCGTGGGGGAGCTCGAAGCCTTCCACACCGGTGGCGGCATCTCGATCCTGCCGTGGGCCTACGCGGACCGCGTGCGGACGATGGAGTACAAGACGCTCCGCTATCCCGGACACGTCGCCATCATGCGACCGATCCGCGAGCTCGGGCTCCTCGACCTCGCCCCTGTCGTCGTGAACGGAACGAAGATCGTGCCGCGCGACGCGTTCATCGCGACCGTATCTCCCAAGCTGACGAAGCCCGAGGGACGCGATCTCGTGGCGCTGCGCGTGGTGGTGCGCGGCAAGAACGGCTCCCAGGCGGCCTGGCAGCTCCTCGATTACTACGATGAGGTGCACGGCATCAGTGCGATGATGCGGACGACCGGCTTTTCGCTTGCCATCACCGGGCTCATGCAGGTGGATGGCCGCGTGACGGCTCGGGGGGTTCAAACCCCCGATGTGGCGGTTCCGTTCGGTGACTACGTGACCGAGCTCGCCCGCCGCGGCGTCGAGATCCGAGAGACCTGAAGCGCGTTGCCGCGCTCCCCGTTCGGGAACCCCGCGGCGGCGCGACGCGGTTAAGCAGGCGGAGGTTCGACACGGGGTTCGAGGCGGTGCGGTGAGTCTCGACTTCAGCGCGCTGTGGCCGCGCGCGCAGACATACGACCAGTTCGTCGCGCAGTCACACATGCATTGCGCGCTGTGGACCGGGGTGTACCGGCTGGCGCGCGTGCCCACGTGGGCGCTCGAGCGGGCGTGTGCGGGTGGCCAGCCCTACCGGCTACTGGCCTTGGCGGAAGATTGGTGCGGCGACGCCTCGAGCACGCTGCCGTATGTGGCGAAGCTCGGCGACCAGGCGCGTTGCCTCGAGCTGCGCGTGCTCCGGCGCGACCAGCACCTCGACGTGATGGATCGCTACCTCACCGGCTCGGCGCGCTCGATCCCGATCGTGATCGTGCTCGACGAGGACTGGCACGAGATCGGCCACTGGGGCCCGCGGCCCGCGGCGCTGCAAGGTTGGGTGATGGAAGCGCGCAAGACCACGCCCCCGGCCCAGCTCTACCCCCAGCTGCGGCGCTGGTATGCCCGGGACCGGGGCGAGACCACGCTGCGCGAGATCCTGGCCCCGCTCCCGCAGACCGCGCCGTCAATAACTCCAGCTCGTCGCGAACAGTAGCTCGCCGCCTTCCGAGCTGCGGCCGTATCCGACCACGAGCAGCGAGTTCCGCAGCAGGCGGAGCGCGAGCTCCGCGCCGCCGCTGTGGTGCAGGCCGGCGGTCGTCAGCCGCACGGCCTCGCCCGGCCCGAACACCCGGCCGGCGTCGTAGAACCCGACCAGCTTGAGCTCGAGCACGCTTGGGGCCCAGACCAGGGCGTAGCGGGCCTCGAGCCCGCCGATCAGCTTGCCGGGTCCCGTGAACCGGCCGTCGTAGAAGCCCCTGAGCGAGCGATAGCCGCCCAGCGCGACGAATGGCCCCTCGCTCGACTCCATCTCCTGCTCGGCCGCGAGCGGCGGGGTGCCTCCCATGCCCTCGGCGGCGAGCCGAGCGGCGAGGACGAGCCGCTCGAGCGCATGCACGTACAGGCGCGCATGCCCGGTCCGCCGCGTGTACCCGGTCCCGCTCGCCAGCAGCGCCTCGACGAACAGCCCGGCGCGCGGGTCGACTTCGTTGTCTCGCGTGTCCAGGACCAGGCCGGCGCGGGCGACCTGGTCGCTGAACGCGGTGGCGTTCGCACCCAGCGCTCCGGCGGCGACATCGCGCGCGAACACGCTCGCGCCCGGCAGGGCGCGGAAATCGCTGTGCCCAAGCGTGCCGCCCACGAGCGCGCGCAGGCGGCCCACGACGCGGCGCTGGAGCGTGGCGCGAGCCACGAGCCTCGTCCGGCTCACTTCGTAGAAATACTGCCCTGCCCCGGTCACGCTGTCCGGTGCGTACCGGCTGTCGTTGCCGACGCCGTAGTAGCCGAGGCGGTTGTCGCGCGCCGCGGTGAGCGTGAGCCCCGCGCGCCAGCCGTCCCACCAGGCGGGCGCCTGGGCGTCGACGACCAGCGCGCGGCTGCCCTGGGTGCTTGCCGCGGCGTCGACGTTCACGGCGGCGTGGTTCGGCTCGGGCCGCTCGACAAACCCGATGGGGCTATAGCGGCCGTAGTGGAGCGCTCCCCACAGCCCGTCGATCGTGCTGTAGTAGGCGTAGGGGTAGACGTTCTCTCGCCAGAAACGCTGCGCTGCGAGGCCGGGGGTGAGCCCCGCGACCAGCGCCAGCGCCGCGCTAACGGCCCGCAGGGGGCCGCTCGTAGAGGGACGCCGTGTCGCGGAGCTGCGCGGCGGTGCCATCGTGCACGGCGAAGCGCCCGGGGTAGAGCGAGGCGGCGCCGAATTCACCCCGCTTGTTCACGGCGTAGAAGGCGAGGTCGAACTTCGGCCGGCCGCGCTCATCGAGCAGCCGCGGCTCGGTCATCTTCAGCACGCGCTTCAAGCTCTCGAGGCACGCGTCGGTCGGCTTCTGGCCGCGGCGCATGTGCTCGACCGTGAGGAAGCCACCACACACCATCATGTTCGACTCCCCGCGGCCCGTCGAGCCCGCCGCGCCCACGTCGTTGTCGGTGTACTGCCCGGCCCCCACGATGGGACTGTCGCCCACGCGGCCCGGGATCTTGAAGGCGAGCCCGCTCGTGCTCGTCACCGACGACAGATCGCCCTGGGGGGTCACGGCGTTGCAGTTGATCGTCCCCGTCGGCCGCACGCTCATGGGATGGCCGACCGGCACGTCCAGGTAGTCGTCGGCCGGATTCAGGTTGGCGCGCCAGTGCAGCCACGCCTCGCGCGAGTGTTCGGTGAGCAGGGTTTCCTCGTGGAAGCCGTATTCGAGGGCGAACTTCTTCGCCCCGGCCCCCACGAGCATGATGTGGTTCGTGTACTCCAGCACGAGCTTCGCCACCTCCGAGGGCGTCTTGATCCCTTCGAGCGCACCCACGGCTCCGGCGCGGCGAGTGGGACCGTGCAGGCACGATGCATCGAGCTGGACGACGCCCTCGGCGTTGGGCAACCCGCCGTAGCCCACGGAGTCGTCCGCGGGGTCGAGCTCCTGGATCTTCACGCCCTCGATGACGGCGTCGAGCGTGTCGGCGCCCTGCATGAGCAGCTCGAACGCCTTCTCGACCGCACGCAGCCCGTTGAGGCTCGAAATCGCTACCGGCTTCGCCGCCCAGCGGCTCGCCGGGCCGAGGGGGCGCGGCGGGCGGATCGGGTGGGGGATATCGGCCGCGCGCCCCGCCGCGATCCCGACGGCGGCGGACGCGAGGAACTCTCGGCGAGACAGGGGGGCGGACACGGGTCGGCTCCGGTGAGCGTGCGATAGGTTTAGGGCCCCGCACCGAGCCTGTCAACTTGCTCCGACTCGGGGCGCCGCCTAACGTTCCGACCGTGCCAGTGGACGAGCCGCCGAGTGTACGCAGCGTGATGCACGGGATCTTGGGGGGCGCCACCCTGGTGGCGGTGCTGGCGCTGGTCGTGGTGTTGATCGCCACCGGTCAGGTGCCCTGGCGCCTCGTGGCGCTCACGCTCTCGTTGTGGGGCGCCTACGGGTTCTTCGACGCGCTCACCGGCGGCGTGGTCGAGCCGCTCGGCCGCTTCTTCCAGAGTCAGTTCGCCGGCGGCGAGATGCCCGCGGAAACCCGGATCACGATCGAGCAGGAGACCGCACTGCTCGAGCGGCTGCTCGAGGCCGATCCGCCGCCCACGGCGCATCGGGCCGCGCTCGCGGGGATCCGGCTGGCCGAGATCTATCGCACCCACCAGCACGCCCCCGCCCAGGCGGACGCGCTGATCGCCCGGCTCGTGGCCCGCTACCCCGACGCCCCGGAGCTCGCTCACCGTCAGGGTGCGGCCGGCGCGATTATCCCGGGGGCCCTGATCACGATCGAGCAGGAGACCGCGGCGCTCGAGCGGCTCGTCGCTGCCGATCCGCCGCCGAGCGCGCATCAGGTGGCGCTCGCGGGGATCCGACTGGCCGAGATCTACTGCACCCACGAGCACGCACCCGAGAAGGCGGACGCGCTGATCGCCCGGCTCGCGGCGCGCTATCCCGACGCCCCCGAGCTCACCGCTACGCGCCATGCCCGGCCCGGTTGAGCTGTCGCTTGTGGTGCCGGTGTACAACGAGCGGGACAACTTGCCGCTCCTGGTCGCAGAGATCGGGCGCGCGCTCGCCGACGGGGCCCGGCGCTACGAGGTCGTGGCAGTGGACGACGGGTCCACCGACGACTCGCTCGCGGTCCTGAAGGCCCTGAAGCGCGAGCACCCCGAGCTGCATATCGTCGCCTTCGCCGCGCACGCGGGGCAGACCGCCGCCTTCGCCGCCGGATTCCGGGCGGCGCGGGGTCCGGTCATCGTGACGCTCGATGCGGACTTACAGAACGATCCTGCCGACGTACCGGCGCTCGTCGCCGAGCTGGAGCGGAGCGGGGCGACCGCGGTCGTGGGGTATCGGGTGAGCCGCCACGACAGCGGCTGGAAGCGGCTGCAGAGCCGCATCGCGAACGGCGTGCGGAACCGCCTGAACCGCGAGACGATCCGCGATACGGGTTGTTCGCTGAAGGCGTTCCGCGCCGATGCCGTGCGGGCGGTGACGCTGTTCACCGGCATGCACCGCTTCCTGCCCACACTCATCAAGCTTCAGGGAGGCAGCGTCACCGAGGTGCCCGTGCGCCACCGGCCGCGTCGCTTCGGGACGACGAAGTACGGGATGTGGAATCGCGCGTTCCGCTCGCTGGTGGACGCCCTCGCCGTCCGCTGGATGCAGCGCCGCGCGCTGCGCTACCACGTGCGAGAGGAGCTGCCCTGATGCATGAAGAGTGGGTGCGGCAGATCGACTTGGAGCTGGACGGCGAGCTGAGCCTGCCGGAACGCGCCGCCCTCGCGCGCCATCTCACCGGCTGCCGCCACTGCGCGGAAACCCGGGTCAGCCACCTCGAGATGCGGGTCGCGTTCGCCCGCTCGGCGGGCGAGCCCCATGCCCGCGCGGTGCCCCGCCCTCGCATCGGCGGCCGCACCCTCACACTCGCCCTCGCCCTGGGGCTCGCCGCCGGGGCCGCGGCGGGATGGCTCGCCCATTGGCGCTGGGGCGGGCCGGGCGGGGCTGCGCTCGAGGCGACGCGTGCGAACCTGGTGGCGCAGTAGCCTGTCGGCCGCGGCGGTCGTCGCCGCGGCAGCGGCGCAGGCGCCGAACTATCGGGTCACCTACCGCCTGCGCGTCGTCGGCCGGGTGGGCTCCGACACGGGCGTGCTCGCGACCGGCATCGTCTCCGGCCCGCCAGAGACGAAGGTGCGGCTCTCGCTCCGCGTCAGCGGCGCGGAGCTGTGGGGCGTGCTCGAGACCCTCCCCGAGCCGGACACGGTGGGTCTGGCCGCCTTGTTCTTCGGCCGCCGCCAGGCGGGGCGCTCGCGCCGCGGCCTGCCGGTGTGGGAGGAGGACAGCTACCGGCGGTGGAGCCGGCTTCCCTGGGGCGGCACGGCGCGCCTGTATCCCTTCGGGCCCGCCGGACGCGGCGCGCCGGCCGGCGCCGCGCCCCGCCCGTTGTGGGTCGAGATCACGGTCGGCCATGAGTTCGCGGCCGGCGAGACGCGGGCCAGCGAAGAGGTGACGATCACCGACAGTGCGGTCGCGTTCGACGCCCAGGCCGTCATTCCTCCCCGGCGTGTGACGGTGCGGATGTCGCTCGTGCGTGGTGACACGGCGAGCAGCGCGCGCACCGTCGACCTCGTCCCCGAGGCGTCCGGGCGCCGCGTCAGCTTTGTGCTCGGCGGCGAAACGTCGGAGTTCGACGTCACCCTCGAGCGACCCGAGCCGTCCCGCAGCGGGCGGGACAGCGCGCTCGCCGTGAGCGCGGACGTCGTGTGCTTGCGGCTCCTCGTCCCCGGCGGGTCGGGGCCAGCGCGGCTGCGCTGCGGCCGGCTCAACAACGTGGCCCACCGCGTGGCGCTCGTCGGTGGCGATACCCTCGTCGCGACGTTCGCCTGGCCGGTCGTGCGCTGAGCACGATATTATCCAGCGATGGCCCGACGGCAACGGCTCGATCCTGGGATCTTCCACCTCCCCGTGGACAAGATGCGGGAGGGCTATTACTCGGATAAGTACTTCGTTCGCACCCGCGAGCTCCTGCTCAAGGACGAGCATCGCCCGTGCGTCACGATGCAGGTGTTCGGCAAGTCGCACGCCTTCCTCGGCGGCATCGATGAGGCGATCGCGATCCTCAAGCTCTGCAGCATGGAGTGGCCGGAGCTGGAGGTGTACGCGCTGTACGACGGCGACGAGATCGCGCCGTGGGAGACCGTCCTCCTCATCGAGGGGCCGTACGACGCGTTCGCCCACCTCGAGACGCTCTACCTGGGCGTGCTGGCGCGCCGCACCAAAGTGGGCACGAACACACGCCGCGTCGTCGAGGCGGCCAAGCCGAAGCAGGTGATGTTCTTCCCGGCGCGGCACGACCACTGGCTCGTCCAAACGGGCGACGGCTACGCCGCCCACATCGCGGGCGCGATCGGCGTCTCGACCGACGCGCAGGCCTCCTGGTGGGGCTCGGAGGGGATCGGCACCGTGCCCCACGCCCTCATCGCCGCCTACGGCGGCGACACCGTGCTCGCCTCCACCAAGTTCGCCGAGCGCATGGATCGCGGCGTCCGGCTGATCACCCTCGTCGACTTCGAAAACGACTGCGTCGGAACGTCACTCAAGGTGGCGCGGGCCCTCGGCGATCGGTTGTACGGCGTGCGCATCGACACGGCGGAGACGCTGGTCGACAAGTCGGTGGTCCCGCAGATGGGCACGTTCAAGCCGACCGGGGTGAACCCGCAGCTCGTGTGGAACGTGCGCCGCGCGCTGGACCGCGAGGGGTTCCAGCACGTGAAGATCGTCGTGTCGGGCGGGTTCACCGTCGAGAAGATCCGGCAGTTCGAGGAAGAGGAAGTCCCGGTGGACATGTACGGCGTCGGCTCGAGCTTGTTCCAAGGACGCTTCGACTTCACCGCGGACGTGGTGCGCGTGGAGGGGAAACCGGTCGCCAAAGTGGGTCGGAGCTACCGACAGAATCCGCGACTGGAGCGGGTCGAGTAATCGGTCCTCCCGGAGCGCACCGATCCCCGACGCCGGGGCCCCGCCCCGGGGATGCTCATTGCCGCGCCGTCTCCGGCTGCAAGTGCCGGTCATACCAGGCGAGGTAGCGCTCGAGCCGGTCGCGCAAGTAACTCGGCCGGCGGATCGCGTGAAACTGCCCCGGATAGATCACGAGCTCGGTCTCGACACCCAGGCTCTTGAGCGCCTGGTACATCTGCTCCGAATTGAGGAGCGGGACGTTGAAGTCCTTGTCGCCGCACAGGAACAGCGTGGGCGTCACGATGCGGTCGGCGTGCAGGAACGGGAACGACAGCTTGAGCCAGGTGTCGAGATGCTGCCAGGGCACGCCGAGCTCGGCTTCGTACTCGCGGACGTACTCGTCCGTGCCGTAACCGGCGAGGATGTTCGAGGCCGAGGCGCCGCTGACGGCCGCTTTGAAGCGCCGGTCCTGGGCGATGACGTAGTTCGTCAGGATGCCGCCATAGCTCCAGCCGCCCACGCCCAGGCGCGCCGGGTCGGCGAGCCCCTGGGCGACGACGTAGTCCACCGCGGCCAGCACGTCCTCGGCGTCCTTGTGACCCCAATCCGCGTAGATCGCGCTCGCGTAGCGCACCCCGCGCCCCGCACTGCCGCGTGGATTGGCGACGACGACGACGTAGCCGCGCGCCGCCAGCACCTGGAACAGGTGGCTGAACTCGTACTGGAACTGCGACACGGGGCCGCCGTGGATTCGCAGAATCGCGGGATAGCGCCTGCCGGCTTGGCTGTCGGGGGGCTTCACCACGAAGCCATTCACCGGCGTGCCGTCCCGGCTCGTGAAGCTTATCGGCTCCGTGGACGCGAGCCTCACCTGCGCGAGCCAGTCAGCGTTCTGCCGCGACAGCGGGCGCAAGCTGCCCCGGTCCAGCGCGTATACCTCCGCGGGCGCTTGCGGCGTAGCGACCGCCACGGCGATCCGCCCGTCCGGGGCCGTCGCATAGGCGGTGACGACGCGCGGGCCGGCGACGAGGTGCGCGATCGCCCCACCCGCCGCCGCGACGCGAGCGAGCTCGACCGTGCGGTCGTCCTCCAGTTGAAAGAAAATGGACGTCCCGTCGGCTGACCACGTCGGATTGCTCACGCTGCGGTCGAGCGGCGCCGTCAGGAGGCGCGGCGCGCCCCCGGCCGCGGACACGACCGCCAGCGTCTGCACCGCGTAGTACGTGAGCCGTGGGGGACCTCCCTGGAGGTAGGCGATCCAGCGCCCGTCCGGACTCCAGGCCGGCCGGCTCCCGGTCTCGGGGTCGTTGTCGGCCCCCGCGAACGTAGTGAGTTGGCGGGGCGCGCTGCCCGGAGCGGCGTCCACCACGTACAGATCCCAGTTGTTGTTCCGGTCGGCCTGCGGGCGCCGCTTGCTCACGAATGCGAGCGAGCGACTGTCCGGGGACCAGGCGGGGAGGAACTCGTCGTAGTCTCCCGGCGTGAGGATCGTCGCGTTCCCGGTCGCAACGTCGAGCACGTAGAGGTGGTGCCGCTGCTTGCCGAGATAGCCGGCCTCGTCCTGCTTGAACTGGAAGCGGTCGATCACGATCGGGGGCGGGGTCTTGGGCTTCGCCGTGTCGGCGTCCTCGACGACCAGCGCGACGCGCTTGCTGTCGGGAGCCCACACGTAGTCATCGACTTCGGCCGCGAGGCTTGAGAGCTTGCGGCCCTCGCCCCCCGAGCGGTCGAGCAGCCAGAGCTGGGTATGCTCGTCTTCCCGGCTCGACAGGAATGCGAGCCAGCGACCATCCGGGCTCCAGCGCGGCGCGGTCTCGCCTTGCTTGGCGGTGGTGAGCCGCAGCGTGTGGGTGCCGTCCCAGCTCGTCATCCACACGGCCGTGTGCCGTTTGTCCTCGGCGGAATCGGCACTCGACACGGTGTAGGCGACCCAGGCGCCGTCGGGCGCGAGCTGCGGATCGCCGACGTCGTGCAGCTGCAGGAGATCGGCGACGCCGATGGGGCGCGCTGCGGCGGTGGCGGGCCGCGCGGCCGGGCCGAGCGTCTGCGCGCCAAGACCGCGCGCTAACGAGAGGGCGACGAGCGCCGCCGCGAGCTGCTGGGTCATGCCGGGGGCTCCGAGGGAGGTCGAGCGCGCGAAGCCTACCCCACCCGGCGCGGCGCCGCCAGCCGGGCGGTCACCCTTGCACTTGGCCAGGAAATGAATATTTTTCCGATCGGATGAATATTAATTCACGGGTGCCGGTGGGGGTGCTGGGCGCGTCCGGGTACGTTGGCCAGGAGCTGTTGCGCCTGCTCGCGCACCATCCCGGCGCTGCGATCGCGTTCGCGACGTCGGAGGCGGCCGCGGGCGACGAGCTCGAGGGCGTGCCGTTGGTGCGGATTGACGACGTGCCGCTCGCGCGGGCGGAGATCGTGGTGTCGGCGCTGCCGCACGGCGTGTCCGGCCGCTACGTGCAGGAGGCGCGCGCCGCCGGCAAGCGCGCCGTCGATCTCTCGTCCGACTTCCGCCTCTCGCCCGAGGCCGTGTACGGTCTGACGGAGGTGACGCGGTCGCACCTGCCCGCGGCCGAGCTGGTCGCGAACCCCGGCTGCTATCCGACCGCCGCGCTGCTCGCGCTCTTGCCGCTCGCGCGCCAGGGCCTGATCGACCCGTCGCGCGAGGTGGTGATTGCCGCGGCCTCGGGGGTCACCGGCGCTGGCCGGGCGGCGAAGCGGGAGCTGTTGTTCGGCGAGGTGGCCGAGGATTTCCGCGCCTACGCGGCGGGAAACGGTCACCGCCATCTCCCCGAGCTGCGCGCGACGCTCGCCCGCGAAAGCGGCTTCACGGGGGACCTGGTGTTCACGCCGCACCTCTTGCCCGTGAAGCGGGGGATCCTCGAGACGATCCACGTGCCGCTCACCCGCGCCCTCGACCAGGCGACGGCCGAGGGGATCTACGACACGGTCTACGCGGCCGAGCCGTGCGTGCGGGTGCTGCACGGCGCGCTGCCGTCGCTCAGGGATGTCGTGTACCGCAACCGGGTCGCGATCGGCGTGGCGGCCGTGGCGAACGTGCGCCGGCCGTGCCTCACGGTCATTGCCGCCATCGATAATCTGGTGAAGGGTGCCGCGGGGCAGGCGATTCAGAACATGAACGTGATGCTCGGGCTTCCCGAGACCGCGGGCCTCACGTGCTGAGCGTCCGCGTGGTGAAGCTCGGTGGCAACGAGCTGGATCGCCCGGGGTGGCTCGCGGCCTGCGCCCAGGCGCTCGCCCGCTTGGACCCCGTGGTCGTCGTGCATGGGGGCGGGCGCGCCGTCAGCGCGCTGTCCCGGCGCCTGGGGCTGCCGGTTGAGAAGCGGGACGGCGTGCGCGTCACGACGCCGGACGTGGCCGCGGTGGTGGAGCTGGTACTCGCGGGCCCCGTGAACCGCGCCGTGGTCGTGGCCCTGCGCGCCGCCGGGCTCGACGCCGTCGGGCTCTCTGGCGTCGATGGCGGCCTGTTCACGGCCCGACCGCGCGCGCCCGCGCTCGGGCTCGTGGGGGAGATCGCGGACGTGCGCGCCGCGCTGCTCGAGAGCTTCCTGCTCGCGGGCCTCACCCCGGTCATCGCGCCGACGGCCCCCACCGCCCCGGCGGGGGGCGGACCGCCCCTCAACGTGAACGCCGACGACGCGGCGGCTGCCGTGGCGGGCGCGCTCCACGCGAGCGAGCTGCTGCTCGTGTCCGATGTGCCGGGCGTGCGGGTCGACGGCACCGTGCAGGCCGCCATCGAGGCCTCGGACATCGAGCCGCTGATCGAGCTCGGCGCCGCGGGCGACGGCATGGCGGCGAAGCTTCGCGCGGCGCGCGCGGCGCTCCAGGCCGGGGCGCGCGCCGTCCGGATCGGCGATCGCCGCATCTTGGACGATCCTGCCGCCGGCACGCGCATCCTCGCCGCCGCCGTTCAGCCGGCGTGACCGCTGCCCCCGCCGCGGCCTCCGCCTTGCTCGACGTGTATGCCCGCGTCGGTCCCCTGTTCGTGGCGGGGGACGGCGCGGAGCTCGTCGCCGAGGATGGGGCGCGCTATCTCGACTTCGTCGCCGGGATCGCCGTCAACGCGCTCGGCTACAACCACCCCGTGGTCCGCGGGGCGATCGAGCGCGGGCTCACCTCGGGACTGATCCACGTCTCGAACCTGTACCGCACCGAGGGCGCGGAGCGGCTGGCCGCGGAACTGGTGGCGCGCTCGTTCGCGGACCGCGCGTTCTTCTGTAACTCGGGAGCCGAGGCCAACGAGGCGGCGTTCAAGTTCACCCGCAAGTGGGCCGGGAAGTCCGAGATTGTCGCGTTCTCGGGCTCGTTCCACGGCCGGCTGTTCGCGACCCTCGCCGCCACGGACCGCCCCGACTACCGCAAGCCGTTCGAGCCCCTCGTGCCCGGCATCCGCATCGTGCCGCGGGAGGACTGGGCGGCGGTCGACCACGCCGTCTCGGCCTCGCGCACCGCGGCGGTGATCGTCGAGCCAGTGCAGGGGGAGGGGGGCGTCCGGCCCGTCGATCCCGAGTGGCTCGGGTTCGTGCGGGAGCTATGTGATTCCCGCGGCGTGGCGGTCATCTTCGACGAAGTGCAGTGCGGCCTCGGCCGCACCGGGACCCTGTTCGCCTACGAGCAGACGGGCGTCGTGCCCGACCTCCTGACGCTCGCCAAGCCGCTGGGCGGCGGGCTCCCGATGGGCGCTGTGCTGGTCACGGGGGCGATCGCGGCGGCGCTCAAACCGGGCGATCACGCCACGACGTTCGGGGGCGGGCCGCTCGTCGCCGGGGTGGCGCTCGACGTGCTGCGCACGATCGGGGAGCCCGCGTTCCTGGCGGAGGTGCGCCGCAAGGGAACATGGCTGGGGGAGCGGCTGCGCGGGCTCGCCGATCGGACCCGGCGCGTGGCGCAGGTGCGCGGGCGCGGGCTGATGTGGGGCGTCGAGCTCACCGAGCCGGCGGCACCGTACGTCGCCCAGGCGCGGGAGCGCCATCTCCTGGTCGTCACCGCAGGACCGACGGTGCTGCGGCTCGTGCCGCCGCTCGTGATCAGCGACCAGGAGCTCGAACGAGGGGTCGCGATCCTCGAGGACGTGCTCCAGTGAGCGGCTCGCCGGCCCGGGTCGAGGCGCAGGGAGGGCAACACGCTCCCCGGAGCGCTGCGACGCAGGCCGCGCCTCGCGGCCCCCGTACCCCCGGCGCCGCGAGCTCCCCGCTGCCCGCAGCCGCGTTACGGGGAGCGGTCCTCGCCGACGTCCCGCAGCTCGAAGCGCTCATGGCCCCCTACGTTGCCACCGGCGACCTGCTGCCGCGCAGTAACTACGATCTGTGCAGGCATATCAAGGAGTACGTCGTCGCCGAGGCGGGGGGGGGCGAGATCGTGGGCTGCGGCTCGCTCAAGATCTACTCGCGCGCGCTCGGCGAAGTCGCGGGCCTCGCGGTGCGGTCGGACTGGCAGAGCGCGGGAGTAGGGCGGGCCTTGCTCGGGGCCCTCGTCGCCGAGGCCCGAGCGCAGGGGCTCAGCGAAGTCCTCGCCCTGACGCGTAAACCCGCGTTCTTCCTGCGGCTCGGCTTCATGCCCGCCGAGCGCGAGCAGTTCCCCCTGAAAGTATGGGCGGATTGCGCCCGCTGCCCGCGCCAGAACTGCTGCGACGAGATCGCCGTCGTCCGTACACTGTGAGCCGTGGCCCGCCTCGCGGGCCGTGCGAGGCGCGGTAAACGCTTCACCCCCACGCCGCCTCGCTCCTGCCGCTCGGCCACACCCCGGCCGCCCGGCCGCCTGGCGGGCGGGTTACCTGACACCCGGTTGACAGTGTTCGCGGACTCGGCGGAGATTCCGGGGTCGCGCCGAACGAGGAGTTTCCCATGGCCCGTGTCATCTTCTGGGATGTCGATACCCAGTACGACTTCATGCACGCCGATGGCAAGCTGTACGTGCCGGACGCGGAGCGGCTGATCGGCAACCTGGCGCGCCTGACGGACTACGCGCACGCGCACGGCATCCGGATTGTGGCGAGCGCCGATGACCATGTGATGGGCCACGTCGAGATCTCCGACACGCCCGACTGGAAGACCACGTTCCCGCCGCACTGCCTGCGCGGCACGCCCGGCCAGCGCAAGATCCCGGAGACCGCGCTCCGGGAGCCACTCGTGATCGAACCGGCGCGGAGCGAGGCAGCTGCGCTGACCCAGCGCGTCCGGGCGCACCGCGGCGACATCCTATTCCACAAGCACCGCTTCGACGTCTTCTCGAACGAGAACGTGACGCCCGTGCTCGAGGCCATCGCGCCCGACGACATCGTGCTGTACGGCGTCGCGACCGACGTGTGCGACAAGGCGGCCATCGAGGGTCTCCTGGAACGGCGGACCCACACCCGGCTGTTCGTCGTGACCGACGCGGTCCAGGGCATCGACAAGGATGTCTCGGCGCAGTTGCTCAAGGACTGGGGCGACGAAGGGGTGCGCCTCGTGAAGACGAAGGAAGTCGTGGAGGAGGGGCTGGTCGAAGAGCTCGTCCGCGCCACCGCATGACCACCCCGACCGCCGCCCCTGCCTTCGGGCGGTTTTTTCTGCCCGGTCCCACCGACGTCCACCCCGAGGTCCTCGCGGCCATGCAGCGGCCGATGATCGGACATCGCTCGAGCGCCATGGAGCAGCTGTTGGTGGGGATCGAAGCGCCACTCGCCCGCCTCTGCCGTACGGCCCGCCCCGTGCTCGTGGGCACGACCTCGGCGACCGGTTTCATGGAGCTGGCGGTGCGCAACGGGGTGCGGCAGCGCGCCCTGTCGCTCGTGAACGGCTCCTTCAGCGAACGCTTCGCCACCCTGGTGCGCGCCTGCGGCAAAGAATGCATCCGGCTCGACGTGCCGCTGGGCTGCGCGGTCGAGCCCGACATGCTCCGTGACGCGCTGCGCCGCACGCCCGTGGATGCGGTCACGGTCGTCCACTCCGAGACGTCGACCGGCGTGCTGCAGGACCTCGAAGCGCTGGCGGGCGTCGTGCGCGAGTTCGACGACGTCCTGCTGCTCGCGGACGCCGTCACCTCGCTCGCCGGCTCCCCCGTCGAGCCGGATCGCTGGGGACTCGATTTCGCGCTTACCGGCTCGCAGAAGGCGCTCGCGCTCCCGCCGGGCCTCGCGCTGGGCGTCGCCTCCGAGCGGATGCTCGAGCGGGCGAGGACGCTCCCGGCGCGCGGCCTCTACTTCGACTTGGTGAGCGCCATGGAGGCGCATGCCAAGCACCAGCCGACCAACACGCCGGCCCTCTCGCTCTTGTACGCGCTCGAGGCCCAGCTCGGCCGCATCGAGCGCGCGGGCGGCGTGGAAGCGCGCTGGCGGCGTCACGAGGCGATGCGCCGCTCCGTCGAGGACTGGGCCGAGCGGCGCGGTGTCGCCTACCTGCCACGCGAGGGGCGGCGCAGCTGGACGGTCTCCTGCCTGAAACTGCCCGAGGGCAAGAGCGCGAAGGCGATCGTGAGCGCCCTGAAGCAGGCCGGCTGGACGATCGGCTCGGGGTACGGCGCGCTCAAGGAGTCGACGATCCGGATCGGCCACATGGGTGACCACACGGTGGGCGCCTTGGAGGAGTTGCTCGCCCTGCTCGCCGGGCTCGTGCCGTGAGCGCGCGCGTCGTCGTCGCCGATCGCCTCGCCGAGGCGGGGCTCGCGCTCCTCGCCGCCGACCCGGCTATCGAGGTCGTCAACTGCGCCGGCAAGCCGCGCGAGGAGCTCGAGCGCGCGCTCGGCGGCGCCCAGGCGCTCATCGTCCGGAGCGAGACCCGCGTGACTGCGGATTTGCTCACCCGCGGTCCCAAGCTCCGCGTCATCGCCCGCGCGGGGACCGGCGTGGACAACATCGACGTCCACGCGGCTACCCGACGCGGCATTGCTGTCATGAATGCGCCCGGGGCGAACACGGTGAGCGCCGCGGAGCACGCCATGGGCCTGCTGCTCGCACAGGCCCGCCACATCCCCTGGGCCGCGGAAGCGATGCGTCGCGGGGAATGGGACCGCAAGCGGTTCGAGGGCACCGAGCTGCGCGGCAAGACGATCGGGATCGTGGGGCTCGGGCGGATCGGTGGCCACGTGGCCGGGCTAGCGCGTGCGTTCGGGATGCAGGTCGTGGGGCACGATCCCTTCCTGTCCCCCGAGCGGGCCGCGGAGCTCCAAGTGAAGCTCCTGCCGCTCGACGAGCTGCTCCGCCAGGCCGACGTGGTGACGCTGCACGTGGCGCACACCAGCGAGACCCACCACCTGATCAACGCCGCGCGCCTGCAGCGCATGAAGCCCACCGCCGTGCTCGTGAACACTGCGCGCGGCGAGCTGGTGGACGAGGTGGCCCTGGCCGAGGCGATCCGGGCGCGACGCATCGGCGGTGCGGCGATCGACGTCTTCGCCGTCGAGCCGCTCGCCGCGGACTCTCCGCTGCGCCAGCTCGAGCGCGTGATTCTCACGCCGCACCTCGCGGCGTCCACGGCGGAAGCCCAGGAGCGCGTCAGCGTCGAGATCTGCGGAGCCGTGCGCGACGCCCTCGTGACCGGGGACCTGTCGTTCGCGATCAACGTGCCCGGGATCTCGGGCGACCTGCTGCGCCGCCTGGGGACCCTGCTCGATCTCGCGCGCCGGCTCGGCCGGCTCGCGCTGGCGCTCGTGGATGGGCCGGTGACGGCGGTCGAGGTGGACTACGGCGGCAAGGACGAGGCGGCCCCCCGGCCGGTCCTGATGGCGGCGCTCGAGGGCCTGTTATCGGCGATGAACGTGGAGCCGGTGAGTCTCGTGAATGCGCTACTGATCGCCGAAGAGCGCGGCGTGCGCCATGCGCGCAAGACCGGGACGCCCGAGCCCGGCTTCGAGACGACCGTGGGGGTGACGCTCGAAGCGGCGCGCGGGCGAGCGCGGGTCGTGGGCGCGGTGCTCGGCAACGGCCACGGACGCGTGATCCGGATCGACGACTACCACGTCGACGTGGCGCCGGAGGGATGGATGCTCGTGATCCGGAACCGCGATGTCCCGGGCGTCATCGGCCGCGTGGGAACGGTGCTCGGCGGCGCGGGCATCAACATCGGGAGCTATCACCAGGCGCGGGTGTCCTTCCCGGGCCACGACGCGCTCGCGGCGATCACGGTGGATCATCCGCTCACGAACGGCGTGCTGGACGAGTTGACCCGCGTGCCGGACATCCAGCTGGTCCGGCTGGTGCATTTCGGGGACTGAGTCGGGCTAGTCCGCGGCCTGCCGGCGGGTCGGCTCTTCGTCGGCGAGCAGCCGGAACGACTTCACGGCCCCAGTCAGCCGGTCGGCGGCTTCCGCGAGCTGATTCGCGGACGACGCGATCTCCTCGGTCGAGGCGCTCTGCTCCTCGCTCGATGCCGCAATCTCCTCGGCCGACGCGAGCAGATTCTCGGTCCCCTGGGCCACGGACCCGAGCCGGGCGCTGATCTCTTCGACCAGCGTGCGCATCTCACCCGCCATCTTCGCGATCTCGCGGCTCCACACGTCGTTGGCCTGAGCCTCCGCGGCCACGGTGCCGAGCCCGGCGGCCGCGGTCCGGGCCGCCTCGCGCGCGGTCGCGGCGCCCTGCGCCAGCTGGGCCAGGCGCTCGCGCGTGGCCTGCACCCGCGCCAGCACGCCGCGCACGGTGTCCGAAGTGTCAGTCGCGGCGGCCGCGGCGACCGCGGCGAGCTTGCGCACTTCGTCCGCCACGACCGCGAACCCGCGCCCCTGCGGCCCCGCCCGGGCGGCCTCGATCGCCGCGTTCAGGGCCAGCATGTTGGTCTGCGTGGCCACCGCCTTCGCCTGCGCCACGAACTTCTGGATGTCCGCCGACGCACGCGCGAGCGCGTCGGCCTCCGCGGCGCCGCGATCCACCTCTTCGGCGAGCTTCGCGAGGTGCGCCGTGCTCTGGTCCAACACGTCCTTGTTGCGCCGGGCGACGTCGGAGACGGACGTGTTGCGCCGCACCGAATCGTCGGCGCCCGCCGCGAGGATCGTGGCAATCTGCAGGATCTTCGCGGCATCATCGGCCGCGCCGCGCACCAGCTGCGCCTGCTCCGCCGCGCGCTTGGTGAGATCCTGGCAGGTGGCGGACATCTCCTCGGTGGAGGCGCTCATTTGCTCCGTCGAGGCCGAGATCTCGGTCGCCATCGCCGCCGCCTCGTCCGCGGCCGTGCGGATCGCGCCCACGAGGCGACGCAAGGCCACCACCATGGTGTGCACCGATGAGAGCAGGTCGCCGACTTCAGCGGCTTCGGTGCGCTCGGTCACGACCGTCACCGACAGATCGCCGCCCGCCACCCGACTCGCGATCGCTCCGGCGGTCTTTACGGGCTCTGTCACGCGGCGGTTGAGGCGCCGCCACAGCACGAACAGCAGCGTGAAGGCTGCGCCGAAGAGCGCCACGGTCCAGAGCAGGATGTTCGCCGCCGTGGCGCGTGCCGCGGCATAGGCCGTCGCCTCGGGCTCGCGGAACACCACCGACCATTTGCCGTCGTTGGCCGGGACCGTCACCACGAGATCGGTGCCCACGGGCCCCCGGACCATCGCGGTCGCCGCGCGCGTGAGGCGAGGCACCTGCCCTGCGTCCGGGATGCGGCGCCCGAGCGCGCCACCACTGGGCGTCGCGAGGAGGCGGCCCTGACTGTCCACCACCTGGAGCAGGGCCCCACCACCGGCGTCGCCCGAGGCCAGGAGCTTTGACAGGTGATCGAGCGCGAACACGGCCTGCAGGACGCCGACGGGCTGCGCGGCGCCCGGTGAGCGGATCGCGACGTCGTACTCGAGCGACACCACGCCCGCCACCGAGTCGAACTGCGGCACGCCCTCGTACGCCCCAGCCGCCCGCGCCCGCCGCCACCACTCGGCGTCCGCGTGCCCGAAGGCGGCCGGCGGGTCCGACGCGAGCACGGTGTAGCCGTGGTTCTCGGTAAAGAAGAGGGCAGCGAAGTCGGAACCCTGGCGGTAGTCGCGCAGGTAGGTGGCGAGGTCGAGATCCCCGCCGAGCTGGCGGCGCTGGGCGAACCGGCGCTCGAGCGTGGCGGCGTCGAGCGCGGGCAGGCGCTGCCGGATCGCCTGCTGGGAGGCGTCCAGCGCCGCCCGCACCAGGGCGGGCGAGCGCGCCAGCGCTTCCGCTTCGTGGCGGCGCTCGCGCAGATACTGGTCCACCAGCACGGCGACGTCCGTCGCCATGTCGCGGCCGCGCGCGTTGGCCTGCCGCTCGACGATGCCGCTCGCGCTCCGGCTCGAGAGCAGGGCCAACGCCGTGACGAGGGCGAGGGCGACGGCGCCGCCGGTCACGAGCAAGCTGGGCCGGAACTGCGCGATAGGGCTCGACATGGGCGGGTCGGAAGCGAAGCTATGCAGGGTTACCCGGCGGGGCAAGCCTGTTTAATTTCATGGACTTATGCGGCAGATCCCGGCGTACGATCCGCAGCGCGTCGAGGCCAAGTGGCAGGAGCACTGGACGCGCGAGCGCACCAACGAGCCCGACCTCGATCACCCGCGGCGCCCGTTCTACAACCTCATGATGTTCCCCTACCCCTCGGCGGAAGGGCTGCACGTGGGGAACATGTTCGCCTTCACGGGCGCCGATATCTACGGCCGCTTGAAACGGCTGCAGGGCTACGACGTGTTCGAGCCGATCGGGTTCGACGCCTTCGGGATCCACTCGGAAAACTACGCCCTCTCGGTCGGCATCAACCCCGCCGAGCTCATCCCCAGGAACATCGCGACGTTCCGCCGCCAGCTGCGGCGCTTCGGCGGCATGTTCGATTGGCGGCACGAGCTCTCCACCACCGACCCGCGCTACTACAAATGGACGCAGTGGATCTTCTTGCAGTTGTTCCAGGCGGGCCTCGCCTTCCGCAAGAAGGCGGCGGTCAACTGGTGCCCGAAGGACATGAGCGTCGTCGCGAACGAGCAGGTGATCAACGGCTACTGCGAGCGCCACCCCGACACCAGGGTCGAGCAGCGCTTCCTCGAGCAGTGGTTCTTCAACATCACGCGCTACGCCGAGCCGTTACTCCAGAATCTCGACCGGCTCGACTGGTCGGAGTCCACCCGGTCGCTGCAGCGCAATTGGATCGGCCGCAGCGAAGGAGCGGCGCTCGTGTTCGAGACGCCGAGCGGGACGCCCATCGCGGTCTTCACGACCCGGGCGGACACGGTGTTCGGGGCCACCTTCCTGGTACTCGCGCCCGAGCACCCGCTCGTGGACCGGCTCACGGCCGAGGAGCAGCGGCACGCCGTCAACGCGTATCGCCGCGAGGTGCAGGGCCGAGACATCGTCTCGCGGAAGGTGGTCGAGCGGACGAAGACCGGGGTGTTCCTCGGCTCCTACGCCCGCAACCCCGCGACCGGCGAAGCGATCCCCATCTGGACCGCCGACTACGTGCTCATGGAGTACGGCACGGGGGCGATCATGGCCGTGCCGGGGCACGACCGCCGCGACTTCGAGTTCGCGACCCAGTTCGGGCTGCCGATCCGCGAGGTGATCCGGAGCGCCGAGCCGATCCCCAGCGTCACGGAGGAGGGGGTCCTCATCAACTCCGGCGAGTTCGACGGGCTCCCTTGCCGTGAGGCCCAGCGCCGCATCGTCGCCGGGCTGCAGCAGAAGGGCCTCGCCACCCCCCAAGTCCAGTACCGGCTGCACGACTGGTGCATCTCGCGCCAGCGCTACTGGGGGCCGCCGATCCCGATCATCTACTGCGACCACTGCGGCCCGGTGGCGGTACCGGAGCGGGACCTGCCGGTCGTGCTGCCCCTGATCCAGGATTTCCGCCCCGACGCGAGCGGCGTGTCGCCGCTCGCGCGGCACAAGGAGTGGTACTTCGCGAAGTGCCCGCAATGCGGCGCGATGGGCCGGCGCGAGACCGACGTCTCCGACACGTTCCTCGACTCCGCCTGGTACTTCCTACGCTATCCCTCGACCGAGTTCGACGATCGGCCGTGGGATCCGCCGCGCACGGCGACCTGGCTACCCGTGACGACGTACATCGGCGGGAACGAGCACGCCGTGCTCCACCTGCTGTACTCCCGGTTCATCACGATGGTGCTCAAGGAACTGGGCAGGGTGCACTTCGCGGAGCCGTTCCCGAAACTCCGCGCGCATGGGCTCATCATCAAGGACGGCGCGAAGATGTCCAAGTCGCGCGGCAACGTCGTCATCCCGGATGCCTACATCCAGGAGTGGGGCGCGGACACCTTCCGCATGTACCTGATGTTCCTGGGCCCGTTCCAGGAAGGCGGCGACTTCCGCGATGAGGGAATCACCGGCATCCGGCGCTTCCTCGACAAGGTGTGGATCCTGGCGCACCAGGCCGCGCTCACCGCCGCCGGACCCGGCGCGACGCTCGCCCCGGGGGTCGCGCGCAAGCTGCACCAGACGATCCGCAAGGTGACCGCCGACACGGAGAGCCTCGACTACAACACCGCGATCGCCGCCATGATGGAGTATGTGAATCTGCTGCGGGACGAGGGCGAGACGAGCCGGCCGGCGATCGAGCCCCTGCTCGTCATGCTCGCGCCCTACGCCCCCCATCTCGCCGAGGAGCTCTGGGCGGCGCTCGGCCAGGCGGGCTCGATCTTTTCGGCGCGCTGGCCCACGTTCGACGAACGGCTCGCCGCAGCCGGGGACGTGGAGGTCGTGGTCCAAGTGAACGGCAAGGTACGGGGGCGGGTCACGGTGCGCCGCGGGACGAGCGAAGCCCAGGTGGTCGAGCTCGCGCTCAAGGACGAGTCGGTGCGGAAGTTCGTGGATGGCCAGGCGATCAAGAAAACGATCTTCGTGCCGGACCGTCTGGTGAACCTGGTCGTGTGACGGGCGGCGCCGCCGGGCGGGGGTGCGGCGTCAGACGACCTTGGCGATGATGTCCCCGACCACGTACCCTACCAGCGCCACCCCCAGCCCCACCACGAACATGTCAATCCCGCTCCGGAGCACGCCGCGCCCCGTGAAAAAGCTGCGCGCGGCGCCCACCCCAAAGTGGCAGAGCATCGCGATCGTGAACGCGATCCACGCGGCCGCCGGCCCGCTGAACAGGAGGAACGGGGCCACCGGGATCAAGGCGCCGACCGCCGTGGACGCGCCGGTGAGCCACCCCTCCTTGAAGGGCGTCGAGTGGGCCTCGCCGATCTTCAGCTCCTCTCGCACCTGTTCGTCGAGTGCCCGCTGCGAGTCGCGCATCACCTCGGCCGCCAGCTGGCGGGCGATCCCGGTCTCGATCCCCTTGGTCTGATACACCAGGGCCAGCTCTTCCTCCTCGACCTCGGGCATGATCCGGATTTCCTCTTTCTCCATCGCGATCTCGTGTGCGTAGACCTCTTGCTCGCTCTTCGCCGCGAGGTAGCCCGAGGCACCCATCGACAGCGCGTCGGCGAACATTCCGGCGAGCCCCGAGACGAGCACGACATGCGGCGCGACGCTGGCTCCGATCACGCCCGCCACGAGCCCGAAGTTCGCGGTCAGGCCGTCGTTGAAGCCGTAGACCACGTTGCGAAGAAAGCCCCCCGACCCGGTCTTGTGCCACGGCTCCGGGGCGCGCCCGGCGAGGTGCGCCAGGGTCTCGGCGTGGGCCGCCGATTCGCGGGCGAGCTTGAGCGAGACCTCCCGCGCGTCGGCGTAGGTGGCCCGCTCGTGGAGGTCCATGTACCCCTTCACCTCCTGGCCTTCCTCGCGCAACAAGAGCGGCAACAGGTAGCCGGGCCCGAAGCGCCGCCCGAACCACGCCCGCAGGCGGGCATTCACCGAAGGGCGCGCCCGCGCGACCGCGTGGCCGTGCTCGGCGAGCAGCTTCGCCCACAGCTGGACGTGGCGTTGCTCCACCCCGGCCAGCTTGACGTAGACCTCCTTGCGCTGCTGGTCCGGCTCCTGGCCTGCGAGGGCGAGATACAGGTAGGCGGCGTCGTATTCGTCCTGCCAGTGATGGCGCCAGGTGTGCAGCGTCGCGCGGTCGAGCGGGGAGGGCGCCATGGCATGAATGATAGCCGCAACATGCAGAATGGCAATCGGTTAGCCGGCTGGTCTGGGGCGGCGCCCGAACGGCGAGCGGGCGCGGCGCGACGGCGGTCCACCCTCGGGCATCATAGGTTTTTAGGGAGATGACGATCTCGCTCGCCGTTCCTGACATTCTCGTGGCCCGGGCAAAGTCAGGCGACCTGGAAGCGCTCGAGGCGCTGTACCGGGCGTTTGAGACGCCGGTCTACAACCTCGCCCTGCGGATGCTGCGCCGTCCGGAGGATGCCGAGGACGTGCTGCAGGAGACGTTCCTCGAGGTGGTGAAGAGCCTCACGCAGTACCGCGGCGAGGGCCACCTGTGGGGCTGGATCCGGCGGATCGCCGCCTCGAAGGCGCTGATGCGGATCCGCGGCGAGCGGGTGCGCGCGGCGGAGGAGTTCGACGAGGAAACGGCGGCGGCACCGGCGTCGCGGCACGGCGGCGCGGTTGGGGGGGTGCCCGCGCGGATCGACCTCGAGCGCGCCTTCGAGCGGCTGAGTGCCACGTCGCGGGCGGTCGTGTGGCTGCACGACGTCGAGGGCTATACGCACGAGGAGATCGCGGAGCTGATGGGCAAGACGGTAAGCTTTTCCAAATCGCAGCTGGCGCGCGCCCACACCCGGCTGCGGGGGATGCTCGACGACGAAGGAGCGGTACGATGATGCATTGCACGATGGACGACCTCCTGGCCCTGCGGGCGGGCGAAGCGTCCGTCTGGGCGCGCGAGCACGCCCGTGTGTGCGGCGCGTGCGGCGCGGAGCTTGAGGCGCTATACCAGCGCGTGGCGCAGCTCAGGGCGCTGCCGCTCCGCCGGTCCGCGCGGGATCGCTGGCCGGTCGTGCGCGACGCCGTCCAGGCCGGGCGGCGCCGGCGCCGCGGGCGCTGGGGCATCTGGAGCCTCGCCGCAGCCGCGGCGATCGCTGGCCTGGTCGTGTTTCGGCCGTTCTGGACCGGACCGATCGCAGGGGCGGAGCTCGCCCGCGTGAAGCAGGAGTCGGCGACGCTCGAGCAGCAGCTGCGGCGGTATGACCCCGAGGGCCGCGTGACGAGCGGTCGGGAGGCCGCCCTCGCGGCCGCCTTGGAGGACCGCATTGCCGTCATCGATGGCGAGCTAACGCGCATGGGTCCCCCGGATCCGCAAGCGGGTCGCGCCGGGCTCGTCCAACTGTGGCAACAGCGGGTGGATCTCATGCAGCAGCTGGTGAGTGTCCGCGTGACTCGCGCTACGTACGTGGGGCTCTAGACCCCGGAGGGTTTCAAACATGCAGCGGACATTAAGGCGGTTCGCGGCGGTGGCGCTGGCCGTGTGGCCGATCGCACTCCTGGCGCAGGAGCCTCCCGAGCCTCCGCGCGCCCCCCGCGCCCCCCGCGTCGCCCGCGCGCCTCGCGCCGCGCGCGCCTTCGCTTTCTCGTTCGACGACAACCGCGGTCGCGTCGGCGTGATCGTACGGACCGATGCCAATGCCGAGACCGACAAGCTCGGCGCGAAGATCGAAGCCGTGACCCCGGGGGGGCCGGCGGACAAGGCGGGCCTCAAGGTCGAGGATGTCATCACCAAGTTCAACGGCACCGCGCTCGCCGGGGTGCCGTCGGACGACGAGGAGGAGTCCGGGCCGGGGAAGAAGCTGATCGCGCTCGCCCGCAAGCTCGAGCCCGGGGACACCGTGCAGGTGGAGTTCCGGCGTGGCACGGAGTCGAAGAAGGCAACGCTGGTGGCGGAGGATCTCGGCTCTTCGCGCTTCCGGATGCACTTGCCGGAGCCCGGGATGATGGTCATGCCCCACATACCTGACATGCCCGATATGAACTTCGACTTCTTCGAGTCGCCCTGGGGCGATCTCCGGTTTGTGAGCCTCAACCCGGATCTGGGCGAATACTTCGGCACCAAGGAGGGGGTCCTGGTCGTGAAGGCGCCGGTGGACTCGAGCCTTCCGTTGAAGAGTGGGGACGTGATTCTGTCCATCGGCGGGCGGAAGCCGGGGAGTCCCGAGCATGCGATGCGGATCCTCCGGTCGTACGACAAGGGCGAAACCGTGTCGATTGACATCATGCGCAAGCAGAAGCGTCTCAGCGTCGCGTGGAAGGTGCCCTCGCGCGAGGACCGCTCGGTCCGGGTCCGGCGCGAGCCGCGCGAGGAGCAGAGCGGGTGGCGGTGGCGGCCATTGCGCCATCGCGCGCGCCTGCAACGCGCCTGAATGTCCTCGGGGTGGGAACGCAGGACGGGGGCCGCGGATATCGCGGCCCCCGTCGTTCGTGCGGCGCCTGGTGGGTCTTTAGAACCCGCGCCGCGCCGGCAGAACCTGATCGAAGGCCGTGAACTCGAAGGGTTTCGGGACGCACGGGCGGCCGGTGGACGCGAGGAAGCTGCGGACGCTGTCATCGACCAGCTGACCGGTGGTGAAGATGACCCGCTCGGCGTACGAGGGGTCGCGCGACTTGAGCTCGCCAAACAGTTGCTCCCCGGACAAGTCGGGCATCCGCATATCGATGATGACCGCATCGAAGGCGTCCTCGCGCATCCGGGCGAGGGCCTCCTTGCCGCTGGCGGTCGTTTCCACCTCGTGGCCTCGACCCGACAGGTAGCGCTGGAGCGCGACCCGGACCGAGGCCTCATCGTCGACCACCAGCACATGCAGGCGGTCGGCCACGGGGTGCGCGGCCGGGAGGCTTTGGAACTCCCCGGTGGTACGCGGCGTCACGACCGGCAGCTCGATCACGAACCGGGCACCGCCTTGGGGGGCGTTTTCCGCCCAGATCCGCCCGTCATGCTCGCGCACGATCCCGAGCGAGATCGAGAGCCCGAGCCCGGTGCCGGAGCCGGTCGGCTTGGTGGTGAAGAACGGGTTGAAGATGCGTTCGAGCAGATTCGGCGGGATGCCGGGCCCCGTGTCCTCGATCTCGAGCCGGATCAGCTCACCCGTGCGGCGCGTGCGCACCGTGAGGCGCTGCTGATCCCGCTCGGCGCGCTCCATCGCCTGCTCGGCGTTGGTGATCAGATTCAGGAACACCTGCTGCAGCTGATGCGCGTCCGCCATCGTCTCCGGAACCTGATCGTCGTAGTCGCGCTGCACGTCGATCCCGCGCACGCGTAGTTCGTAGCCCCGCAGCTCGAGCGTGTCGTCCAGCACCTGGTTCACCGAGGTAGGCGTGCGCTCGGGCTTATGCTGGCGGGCGAAGGTCAGGAGGTTCTGCACGATGCGGGAGGCGCGGCGCGCCTCGGCGTAAATCATCTCGGCGGCCGTGCGCTGGTCGGGCGGGAAGCGCTTCTCGCTGAGCAAGAGCTGGGCGAAGGCCGAGATCCCCGCGAGCGGGTTGTTCAGCTCGTGCGCCACGCCGGAGACGAGCTGCCCGATCGCCGACATCTTCTCCGACTGGATCAGCTGCTCCTGCAGCATCTTCTGGTCGGTGACGTCGCGGATCACGCACAGCACTTCCTCGTCGAGCTGGGGCGTCGAGTACGTGACCTGGATGGTGCGAACCTCGCCGTCCTTGCGGTAGAAATTCGTCTCGAACAGGCCCGTCTCCCCGGCGAGCGCCTTTTGGAAGTGGGCCAGCGCCTTGGGGAGCTCGTCGTCGGGGAGCAGCGGGGCGAACCACTGGCCGAATAGCTCCTCGCGGCGGTACCCGGAGATGATCTCGGCGGCGTGGTTGAAGGTCGTGAAGCGCCCGTTGGCGTCGAAAGTGGCGATCGCGTCTGACGCCGACTCGAACAAGTTGCGGTAGCGCGCCTCGGAGCGGGCCAGGGTCTCGTGCGCGCGCTTCTCTTCCGTGACGTCGCGCAGCGTCGCCACGGTGCCGATCAGCTCGCCTTCGACCACGAGCGGCGTCGTCGACACGGCCACGATCCGCTCGTCGCCGCTCGCGCTCACGACTCGCGTCTCGTAGCGCTGCTCCTCGCCCGCGAAGGCGCGCTGCTCGCGCTCCGCCACGTGTTGCCGCTCGGTCGTGGCGACCACGTCGTCGATCGCCGTGCCGGGAAGGTCTTCGAGGGGCCGGCCGAACAGCTCGGCGGCCGCGTGGTTGGCCGTGAGGATCCGGCGATCGAGGCCGGTCACGATCACGGCGTCGGCGAGGGCGGCGACGATCTCGATCGCACTGCGCAGGGGATCGAACGCCGGGCGCTTGGAGGCGAGCTTGGCACCGGGCGCGGGGCCACGCAGCCCCCGCGTCGGCGAAGCGCGCCGGCCCTTACTCATGAGTCGTAGGAGGCCACCATGGCGTCCTTCATCAAGTCGAGGCTCTTGAGCGCCGAGTCGGTCACCGCCTGCGGTGCGTCGCCGCGCTTGACGCAGTTCTTGATGATCTCGAGCGCTTGGACGGGGTGCTCGTCATCGTACTTGGCGTGCTCTTCGAGCCACCAGCGGCCGCGCGGCCCGATCTTCTCGTTCTTGGCGAGCCCGCTTAGCGCCTTCTCCGAGATCTTCTGCGCCACGCCCTCGACCGCGTAGTTCGTCGCCGACACCGCCGAGCCGAACGCCGCGCGGCGGCACATGTCGGTGAGATACGCGTGGAACGCCGTCACCTCCGGAATCATCGGCTCGGGCACCTGGAAGCGCGCCTTCGGGACGTTAAAGCCGTCGCCCATGGCGCGCCACATGGCATCGTGCCGCTTCTCCACGCGGATGTTGTCGCGGAAGAACGCCTTGCCGTCCTCCGGCGAACGATCGAGCAGCACCTGTAGCCACTGTGGAAAGTCGCGAATGATCGGGTAGAAGTTGACGAGGAAGTTCTGGATCCTGCCGTCGACGAGCTGGTTCTCGGAGGCGTCGATGATCACCGGCGTGTCGAGGATCGCCTCCCGGCTGGGATCGAGCGCCGCATCCAAGTCGGCCACCCAGTGGGGGTGGGGGGTCACCTGCACGGCCATCGGATCTCCTTCCAGGGCGCTGAGCGTAAGGGACAGCAGGCTGGCGCGGGCTCCAAATGTACCACCCGGACCGCGCCGCACAAGTTCATGCGGCCTTGGAACTTGTGTGATCGGTTCCTGGGAAGATGTGAGCGCGATTACGGCTAAGGGTTGACGCGATATATCGTTAAGTAATATCTTTACGTTACATCGCAAGAACGGAGAAAACCCATGCATCGACAGTTCGGCTGGGACGGCTTCGCCTTCGCCTTCGGACCGCGCGGATTCTTCGGGCGCGGCCCGCGCCAGCGGCGGCGCCACTGGTTCGGATCGGGCGACATGAAGTACGTGATCCTGAAGCTCCTGCAGGACAAGCCGCGCCACGGCTACGAAGTGATGAAGGAGCTCGAAGAGCAGTCGCAGGGGTGCTATTCCCCTTCCCCGGGCACCGTCTATCCCACGCTGCAATGGCTCGAGGATGAAGGCCTCGTGGTCGGCAAGGACGTGGACGGCAAGAAGGTGTACGAGATCACGGACGCGGGCCGCCGCTTCCTCGAGGAGCACCGCGACGTCGTGGACGACATCTTCGACCGCGTGCGCGAGTCCGTGGACCGAGCGCTCGGCGGAGGGATGGTGGACTTGAACCGCGCCGTCGGCCGGCTGGTGCGCGTGGTCTACCGCGCCGGCTGGAAGGCGCGGGACGACGCGACGCGGCAACGCCTCACACAGATCCTCGAGCGCGTCGCGGGTGAAGTGGAAGGTCTAACGCACTGAGCGGGCGACGCCGTGTCCGGGGCGGGAGCCGCGGGGGGGCGAGCGCCCGCGCTAGGCGCCGGCGCTCAGGTCTGCTTGATGCTCGATGATCCGCCCCACGAGACCGTAGCGCCGCGCCTCGTCGGCGGTGAGCCAGAAGTTGCGCCGCGTGTCTTCCTCGATGCGCTCCAGCGGCTGCCCGGTCTGCTGGGCGAACAGGCGATTGAGGCGGTCGCGCACCTTGAGGATCTCGCGCGCTTCGATTTCGATGTCGCTCGCGGAGCCGCCGGCGCCGCCCGCCGGCTGGTGCAGCAGGAAGCGGGTATTGGGCAGGCAGTAGCGGTCCTCCCGCGGCACCGCGACGTAGATCAGTACGGCGATGCTCGCCACCCACCCCGTGCCAACCACGCGCACCCGGGGGGCGAGAAAGCGGAGCATATCGTGAATCGTGTCGCCGGCTTCGACGTGTCCGCCCTGCGAGTTGATGAAGACCGTGATCTCGTCACTCGATTCCGAGGCGAGGGCGAGCAGCTGCGCCATCACGCCCGCGGCCACCCGCTGCGTGATCTCGCCGCTGATGATCACCGTGCGGGCGCGGAACAGGCGCTCGGTGATCAGGTTCTGGGGTGGAGCCATCGACGGCTCGAACGGCGTCAGTTCTGGCTCGTGCATAGGGACTCCGGGATCTCGGGGCCTCACGCTCGTGCGTCGGTCGCCGCGGCCGGACCCCGCCGCACGGCGAGCTCCGTGAGCGCCCGCGTCACATACACGCGCGTCATCTGCTTGCGCCACGACAGGTCGAAGTCCGTGTTGTCCATCGGCTTCGCCGGCCGGTAGGCGGCATCCGCGGCGGCCGCGATCGCCTCGGCCGAGAGCTCGGCCTCTCGCAGCGCCGCCCCCGCTTCCGGGACTTCCTGGGGGTAGCTGGCCACGCCGCCGAGCACGATCCGCGCTTCCGCCACGCGCGCCCCCCGCTCGCCCCGCCAGCGCACCCACGCGGCCACGCCGAGCACGGGGAAATCGAAGGAGCCGCGCCGGCGCAGCTTGTGATACACCGCATCCCAACCGTCCGGCGCCGGAAGCCGGGCCTCCACGAGCACCTCGTCGGGCTGCTTCGTAAGGTAGTCGATCCCGTCATTATGATAGAAGCGGGCCGCCGGCACCAGGCGCTCGCCACCGGGGCCGACGAGCCGAAACTCCGCCCCCAGGGCCACCATCACCGGGGCGACATCGGACGAGCTCACCGCCCAGCAGCGCGGGCTCGAGGGCGCGACCCAGCAGATGTGCCCGTCCTTCTTCATGCAGAAGTCGATTGCCTTGCGCCACTCGTACCCCTGATCGTAGTAGTTGCAGCGCGTGTCGAGGCAGAGATTGCCGCCCAAAGTGCCCATATTGCGGAGCAGGGGCGTCGATACCAGTCCGGCGGCGTCGGCCAGGGCCGGATAGGCGCGACGCACGGCGGCGAGGTCGCACACGGCGTTGAGCGTGAGGCCGGCGCCGAGCACGGTCCCCCGCGCCGCATCGCCCGTCCCGGGCCGCGTCTGCAGCTCCCCGAGCGCCGCGAGCGAGATCACCGTCTTCGGCTCCTGCTGGCGCCGCTTCATGTTCGGATAGAGATCGGTGCCGCCGGCGACGTACGCCGCCGCGGTGCCCGCGTCCCGCTTCATCGCTAGCGCCTCGGCCAGCGTCCGGGGCTCGAGATAGCTGAAGGCGGGCAGGCGCAGCATCAGGCGCCACTCCGGCCCGCCGCCGCGGGTGCGGTCGCCTTGCCGTCTCCCCCCTCCCACGGTGGCGCCACGCGCGTCGGCTCGGGCCAGGGAATGTCGGGAAAGCCCGCCGGCCCGATCCGCGGTGACTCTCCCTTCGCTTTGCGCCGGAGCGCCTTGAACACGCGCTCGGGTGTGATCGGCACCTCGTCGACCCGCACGCCGACCGCGTCATAGACCGCGTTGGCCACCGCGGGCGGGACGGGCAAGAGGGGGCCCTGTCCGCATTCCTTCGCGCCGAACGGGCCGTTCGGGTCGGGGTCCTCGATCACGTAGCTCACGACATCGCACATCTCGAGCGTGGTTGGGCTCTTGTACTCGAGCAGGCTCGGGATCTTGTGGACCACCTTGCGGTTTCCGCGATACGCCATCTCCTCCATCAGCGCTTCGCCCAGGCCCATGTAGACCGACCCCTCGATCTGGCCGATCACCGTCGCGGCGTTGATCGCGCGGCCCACGTCGTGCGCGATCCAGATACGCGGGACCTGGACGACACCGGTGGCCGCGTCCACGTCCACCTCCGCGATGCAGGCACTATAGGAATAGGCCGGCGACGGGCCGACCCCGGCGCCGCGATAGCGGCCGGCCGAAGGCGGCGGCGTGTAGGAGCCGACGGTTCCCACGGTCCCCTCCGCGGCCTCCGCGAGCTGCACCGCCTCGGCGAACGTGAGGCCGTGGTCCGGACGCTCCACGTCGAACACCCGCCCGCCGGCGAGCGCGAGGCGCTCCACCGGCACGCCCAGTCGCGCGGCGGCGTGGCGCGTGACGATCGCCCGGGCCCGCTCGGCGGCCTGGATCGCGGCGTTCCCGGTCATCAACGTGACGCGACTCGAGTAGCTGCCCAGGTCCACGGGCGTGAGATCGGTGTCGCCGGTGACGACCACGATCTCGAGCGGGTCGAGCCCGAGCACTTCGGCGACGATCATGGCGAGGATCGAGTCCGAACCCTGGCCGATTTCGGTCGAGCCGCAAAACACGGTGACCCCGCCGCCGCGGTCGCACTTGAGCTGCACGCCCGAGTGCGGCATCGCGTTCCAGTAGATGGGCAGCCCGGCTCCGGTGATGTAGGACGAGCAGGCGAGCCCGATCCCTTTGCCCGGGGGAAGCTGGCGGAACTTGTCCTTCCAGCCCGACCCGCGGACCACTTGGTCGATGCAGCGGCCGAGGCCCATCGAGCCGATGCGCAGCCAGTTGGCGGTCAGGGAGTGGGGCGGCACCAAATGCTTGAGCCGGAGCTCGGCGGGATCGAGCCCCAGCCGCTCGGCGATCTTGTCGATGTGCACCTCGAGCGCGAAGCGCGGCTGCGGCGTGCCGTGGCCGCGCTTGGGCCCGCAGGGAGGTTTGTTGGTGAACGCCCGGGCGCCCTGGAACTTGTAGCGCGGCACGTGATAGGTGACGGTCTGGAGCGCGCCCGTGTAGTAGGTGCTCGCCACCCCGTAGGAGCCATATCCGCCGCCGTCGAGCAGCGAGCGGAAGTGCATCGCGGTGATCGCGCCGTCCTTGGTCACGCCGGTTCTCACCCACATGAGCGTGGGATGGCGGCCGCGGTGGCAGTAGAAGACCTCTTCGCGGGTGAGGGTGATCTTCACCGGCCGCCCTGTGACCATCGCGAACTTCGCCGCCACGATCTCGTGGCTGAACGGATCGCTCTTGCCGCCGAACCCGCCCCCGTTGGGGCAGGCGATGACGCGGATGCGCGCCGGTGCCAGTTCGAGCACCTGCGCGAGCGCCCGGTGGACGTAATGCGGCGTCTGGGTCGCGCTCCACAGCGTGAGCTTGGCGTCCGGAGACCAGTCGGCGACCGCGGCGTGCTGCTCCATCGGCAGATGCGTGCTGCCCTCGAAGAAGAACGTGTCTTCCTGAACCAGATCGGCGGTGGCGAAGCCCGCCTCCACGTCGCCGAACTCGAGGTCGATGAGCTTGTGGAGATTCCCGGCATCGCCGTAGTCGTGGATGCGGGGCTCGGGGTGCGCGACGGCGTCGAGGGCGTCGGGGAAGGAGCGGAGCGTCTCGTACCGGACGACGATGCGATCGAGCGCGGCGGTGGCGACTTCCTCCGACGTGGCCGCCACCGCGGCGACCGGGTCGCCCACGAATCGCGTCTTGTCGAGCGCCAGCGCGTGCTCGTCCTGACTCACGGGGAGGATCCCGAACGGGATCGGCAGATCCCGGCCGGTGAGCACCGCCTTCACGCCCGGCAGCGCGAGCGCGCCGCTCGCGTCGATCGCAACGATCCGGGCGTGGGGGTGGGGGCTGCGCAGCAGCTTGGCGTACAGCATGCGCGGCAGCGACAGGTCGTCCGCGAACTTGGTGGTGCCGGTCACCTTGGCCGTGGCGTCCACCTTGCGGAGCGCCTGCCCCACGACCTTCAGGGCGTCTGGTGCGGGCGAGCGCGGCGGGGCGCGCCGCCGCGCGTCAGCGCCGCCCATACAGCGCCTCCACACTCGGGTGCGCATCCTCGCCGCGCAGCCGTGCCGCCGCGAGCTCGACCGCCTCGTAGATCTTGATGTAGCCCGTGCAGCGGCACAGGTTGCCGGCGAGGGCCGCCTTGATGTCCCCGCGCGTCGGTCTCGGATTCCCGGCGAGCAGCGCTTCGGCCGTGAGCAGAAAGGCCGGCGTGCAGTAACCGCACTGCGCGGCGCCCAGCTCGGCGAAGGCATCCTGGAGCGGATGGAGGGTCGCGCCGTCCGCCATGCCTTCGACCGTACGCACGCGCCGCCCCGCGCAGGCGAGCCCCAGCACCAGGCAGGACAGGACGGGCGTGCCGTCGAGCACGACGGTGCAGGTGCCGCACTCACCCAGCTCGCAGCCGTGCTTCGTGCCCGTGAGGTTCAGGTCCTCGCGCAGCACCTCGAGCAGCGTCTTATGCGGCGCGAACGCCACCTCGAGGGGCTCGCCGTTCAGCTCGAGCGCGATCTTCGCTTTGGCGGTCCCCATGGTGCGAAACGTAATCTTGATAAGCGGGCGGTGCGACGCCAGCTTTGGGCCGCCCATTCAACAGCGAGGCCAGGCATGAGCGGCGAGGACAGCGGGACGCGACTGAAGGGCCGCGGCGTCGGGAGCGCGATCGTGGGGCTCGCCCTCGTGGTGGCCGCCCTGGCGGCGCTCCCGCGCCTTGCGGCGCAGGACTACCGCGCCCGCGCCGTGGCGCTCCTCAAGACCGTCCCCCTCATCGACGGCCACAACGATCTCCCCGACGCGATCCGCGAGCACGGTGGGCTCGACTCCGTGGACTTCGCTCAGCCGCAGCCGAAGCTGATGACGGACATCCCTCGGCTCCGCGCTGGCGCGGTCGGCGCGCAGTTCTGGGCCGCGTACGTGCCGGTGACGACGCTCCACCGGGGCGAGCACCCGGCCGTCTACGCGCTCGAGCAGATCGACCTCGTGCATCGGTTGTGCCACACGTACCGCCAGAGCCTTGCCTTGGCGACCACCGCGGCCGAGGTCGAGCGGAACTTCAAGGCGGGAAAGATCTCCTGCCTGATCGGCATCGAGGGTGGACATGCCATCGAGAACTCGCTGGGCGCGCTCCGCATGTTCGCGCGCCTGGGCGTGCGCTACATGACGCTCACGCACTGGGAGACGATCGACTGGGCCGACGCCGCAACCGACAGCGCCAAGCACAACGGGCTCACCGCGTTCGGCCGGGAGGTCGTGCGCGAGATGAACCGGGTGGGGATGCTGGTCGATCTCTCGCACGTCTCCGACGCCACCATGGTGGGAGCGCTGCGGGCGTCGCGCGCGCCGGTGATCTTCTCGCACTCCTCGGCGCGCGTGCTCTCGCACCACGTGCGGAATGTCCCCGACTCGATTCTCGCGATGGTGAAGGCGAACGACGGACTCGTGATGGCGAACTTCAACCCCGCGTTCGTATCGGAGACGGTGCGCCTCTACGAGGACAGCATGCAGGTGCGCGCCCGCGCGCTGCGCGCGGGCGGCGCGGACTCGACGACCGTGGCCGACTCGGATCGGGCCTGGGCCGCGCGCGCTCCCAAGGCCACGCTGCAACAGGTTGCGGACCACATCGGCCACCTCCGCGACGTGATGGGGGTCGACCACGTGGGGATCGGTTCGGACTTCGACGGCATCACCCAAGTGCCGGTGGGGCTCGAAGACGTGTCGAAATTCCCCGATCTCCTCGCCGAGCTCTTGCGCCGGGGCTGGAGTGATGACGACGTGCGGAAGGTGGCGGGGCTGAACGCGCTGCGCGTGCTGCGGACGGCGGAACGCGTGGCAGCGGAGTCGCCAGCGGCAAAGTGAGGGAGCGCGCGGCGCGGGCAGGCCGCTCTCCCGGACGCGACGATCCGCTCGAGCCAGGGCAGGGGGCGCGCGAAAACGCCATCGCGCGGGGCTATCTTATCCGCGGACCCCATGCCCACACTCGATGCGGTCGGCCTGTGTCGCTCCTGCCGCTGGATGCGGACGGTCTCAAACCGCCGCGGCTCGACGTTCGTCCGCTGTGGCCGTGCCGACTCCGACCCCCGCTTCCCGCGCTACCCAGCGCTGCCGGTGCTCGAATGTCCCGGTTATGAGGCCGGGGCGCGCCCCGACGCCAACCCGCCGGCCGCGGGCACGCAGGGAACGGACTCCTAGGGAATGTGCGGCCGCCCGACCGGCGCGCCGCCGCCCGCGCGACGCTTCGCCGCGTCGGGCTAGCAAACGGCGCCGTCGGACGGGGCGCCCTGAGGCGCGGGGGTGAGGCGCCTATTGCGTCGGCGACCCGGTTGCCTCAGTTTGGGATTCACGCTCGCCTGACCCCACACGACGCCGAGGGTTCTCGTGGCTCAGCCGCGTCCGCTGGAGCGCGCGAAGCTGTTCTTTTTTCGCTACTTCGAGCAGATCTTCGTGCTGCTGCTCGTCCTTGCCATGGTCGCGATTCACAACCTCGTCGACCAAAAATTTGCATTCCTGAGCTTCTACTATCTGCCGATGATTCTCGCCGGCTTCTACGGCGGCCGCCGCTTCGCCGTCATGGCGGGGGTGTTCGTCAGCGGGCTCGTGTTCTACTGGCAGGACGTGCAGGGTCTGGACATGCTCCCGGGGCTCTACGCCACCGCGCTGCTCGCCCTCGTGCCCTGGGCCGGCTTCCTGATTCTCACGGGGTATGTGGTGGGCGGGCTCGCGGAACAGCGGCAAGCGCGGCTTGCCGAGGTCAAGAACGCGTATCTCGCCACGCTGGAGCTGCTGACCTACCACATCGAGTCCACGGAACGGAATCAGCAGGGCCACTCGAACCGCGTCGCCGGCGTGGCCGTCGCGATTGCGCACGAGCTCGGGCTTCCCGAGGACGACGCCGAGGACCTGCGGGTGGCCGCGCTGCTGCACGAGGTCGGGACGCGCGATCCGCGGTTGCTGCGGCTGCTGTCGCGCTCCGTCACGGACTCGTCGGTGACGGTCGCACGGGCGATGCGCGGTGCCGCGGAGATCATCGGCGAGTACGGGCACTACTACGAGATTGTAGGCGAGGATTGGGATATCGAGGCACTTCCTCTGCCGCTGACGGTGAAGGTGCTCGCCGTGGCGGACGCGTTCGAAACGTTGCAGATGGCGACGCCGGTGCGCCCAGCCTTCCCGAAGTGGAGCGCCCTCGAGGAGGTGGAGAAGGGAGCGGGGAAAACGTTCGCGAAGGATGCGGTGCGCGCGTTGCGCGCGGTCGCGGATCGGCCGGAGGTTGCGGCCGCCGAGCCGGGCCTGCGCGTCGTCTAGCGGGCGGGGTCCCGGCGCCCGCTCGCCACTCCGCCCGCTACTCCAACCCCGAACGCCACCGCGGTCCCGACCGTCACGAGCGGGAGCGCGGCAATGGGGAGGAACACGGCGGTGGCCGCCAGCCCCGCGAGGAGCGGAGCCGCGGGTGTGCGCACCGCGTCGACGTAGCGCAGCCGGCGCCGCACGAAATTCCGCGTCGCCACGAACCCACCCCCGAGCGCCGCCGCGCCGATCAGCAAGCCCACGATCATAGATCTCCTTGTCGCCCGACCCTACGGAACTTGCAGGGGAGGAGTTTCCGCCGCAAATCTCCCCCGATGTGTTCGGGTGTCGTGAGCAAACGGCGCGGGATGGGGCGACCGGCACGGCGGCAGGGTAGCAGAGAGCGGCAGACCACGCTGCAACGATTTCCACGACCCAGGAATCTCACGAGGTGATGATGCCAAGGCTCGCCATCCGGACGGCGGCGCTTGTCGGACTGCTCGGCGGGAGCGGGCCCGCTGCGCTCAGCGCCCAGGCGCTCCGCGTCCCCTACCAGACCTTCACGCTGCCGAACGGCCTGCAGGTGATCCTGCACGAGGACCACTCGGTGCCCGTCGTGGCGGTGAATACGTGGTACCATGTTGGGTCCTCCGACGAGACGCCGGGCCGCACCGGGTTCGCCCACCTGTTCGAGCACATCATGTTCATGGGCTCCCAGCACGTTCCGACCGGCGCGTTCGACCGGCTGCTCGAGAGCGCGGGGGCTGACAACAACGGCTCGACCACGGAGGACCGCACCAACTACTACGAGGACGGGCCGGCCAACGCCCTGCCGCTGATGCTGTACCTCGATGCCGACCGGATGGGCTTCCTGTTGCCGGAGATGACGGCGGAGAAGGTGGACATCCAGCGCGGGGTGGTCGAGAATGAGCGACGCCAGAGCTACGAGAACCGGCCATACGGCCTCGCCGCTGAGAACATCCTCGCGCGCCTCTACCCGCCCAACCACCCCTACCACTGGCCCGTGATCGGGTCAATGGCCGACCTGCACGCGGCGACGCTCGACGACGTGCGGCACTTCTTCCAGACCTACTACACGCCGAACAACGCGACCATCGCGATCGCGGGAGACATCACGCCGCGCGAGGCGCGTTCCCTCGTGGAGCGCTACTTCGGCGAGGTCCGCCGCGGACCGAGCGGGCGCCACGTGCCGCCGCCTCCGGTGCGGCTCGCGGCCGACGTGTCCGCCGCGATCGAGGACCGGGTGCAGCTGCCGCGCGTGTACAACACCTGGCACACGGTGAAGGCGTTCGCCGCCGCCGACGCGGCGCTCGACGTCGTGGCCAACGTGCTCGCGGGTGGCCGCTCGTCGCGCCTATACCGGCGCCTGGTGTACGAGCTGCAGATCGCCACGGACGTCGTGGCGTTTCAGGACGGGAGTCGCATCGACGGTAAGTTCGAGCTGTACGCGACGGCTCGACCCGGGCATGGCCTCGGGGAGCTGCAGCGCGTCATCGACGAGGAGCTGCGGCGGCTCGCGGCCACCGGGCCCAGCGAGCGCGAGCTCGAGCGGGCGCAGAACGGCTTCGAGGCGCAATTCCTCGCCCGCATGGAACGGGTGGGCGGGTTCGGGGGCAAGGCGGACCAATTGAATTTCTACAACTACTTCGTGGGCACGCCGGACTACTTCGAGCGCGATCTCGACCGCTACCGCCGCGTGACGACCGCGGCCGTGCAGCGCGCCGCGCGAACCTATCTCGCCGATGCCCACCGCGTGGTGTTGAGCGTGGTGCCGACGGGGAAGCCGGAGCTCGGGGTCGGGGCGGGGGCGGGGACAGGAGCGGGGGTGAAGCCATGAGGGCCGTGCTCGGGTTGCTCGCGCTCGCGGCGGTACCGACCTGCCGCCTCGCCGGCCAGGTGGACCGCACCACGCCTCCGACGCTCGCCCCGCCCCCGGCGCTCAAGCTCCCGGCCGTTCAAACGGCGAGCTTTCCGAACGGCTTGACGCTGGCGGTCGTCGAGATGCACAAGGTGCCGGTCGTCGACGTGGTGGTACTCGTGGACGCCGGGGCAGCGCGCGATCCCGCGGATCTGCCGGGGCTCGCGACCTTCGCCGCGCTCATGCTGCAACAGGGGGCGGGGACGCGCAGCGCGTTGGACGTGGCCGACGAGGCGGCGTTCTTGGGCGCGCAGCTCGCCAGCGCGGCCACCTTCGACGCGGCGTCGGCGGCGGTGCACGTGCCGCGCCGCCGGCTCGAGGCGGCGCTCGACCTGCTCGCGGACGTGGTGCTGCGCCCCACCTTCCCCGACTCGGAGATCACGCGGCAGCGCGAGCTGCGTGCGGCGCAGCTCGTGCAGCAGCGCGACGAGCCCGTGGCCGTCGCCAACGTCGCGTTCCCGGCCATCGTGTACGGCCCCGGGCATCCCTATGGGCACCCGCTGAACGGCACCGACGCCGCGACCGCGGCGCTCGGGCGAGACCGGGTCACCGAGTTCTACCGCACGTACTACCGGCCCAACGCCGCCCGCGTCCTGGTCGTGGGCGACATCACGCTGGCCGACGCGCGCCGGCTCATCGGCGCGCGGTTCGGGGCGTGGCCCGCCGGCGAGGCGCCCGCGTTCCCGAGCGCCGCGCCGCCCGCGCCCGCGACGCGCGCCGTCTATCTGATCGACAAGCCGGGCGCGGCGCAGTCCGTGATCCGGATCGGGCACGTGGGCCCCTCGCGCTCGACCCCCGATTGGTACGCGCTCGAGGTGCTGAACACGATCCTCGGCGGCGCGTTCACGTCGCGGCTCAACCAGAATCTGCGCGAGACGCATAGCTACACCTACGGCGCGTTCTCGCAGTTCGTACCGCGCCGCCTCACGGGCGCCTTCGTGGCCCTGGCCTCGGTGGTAACGGCGAAAACCGACAGTTCGCTCATCGAGTTCCTGAAGGAGCTGCGGCGTATCCGCGATGAGCCGGTGCCGGCCGCGGAGCTGGCCAAGGCGAAGGCGTACCTCACCTTGGGCCTCCCGGGGGAATTCGAGACGACGGCGGGCGCGGCGGCGCGCTTGCGCGAGCTCCTCGCCTACAGCCTACCGCTCGATTACTACGATCGCTATGTCGACCACATCGCCGCCGTCACGGCGGAAGACGTGCAGCGCGTCGCCCGGCAGTACATCGACCCGGAGCACTTTGACATCGTGGTCGTCGGTGACAAGGGTCAGATCGAGGCGGGACTCTCGGCCCTGCACGAAGGCTCGATCCTGTACCGGAATCTGTGGGGTCAGGCGCTGCCGTAGGCGCTACCAGCGGACCGCCGCGCTCGCCCAGGTGAACCCCGAGCCGAAGGCCGTGAGGATCAGCACGTCGCCACGCTTGAGCCGACCCTCGCACACCGCCTCATGCAGCGCGATCGGGATGGAGGCGGCCGTGGTGTTGCCGTACTTCTGGATGTTCGTGTAGACCTGGTCCTCGCGCAACCCGGCAGCCTTCTGCACCATCTCGAGAATGCGAAGGTTCGCCTGGTGCGGTACGAGCAGCGACACGTCTGCGGGCGTCAGGCCGTTGTGCGCCAGGGCCGTTGCGACGGACTGCGGCATCAGCACCGAGGCGTACTTGAACACCTCGCGCCCCTCCATCACGGCGCGATGCTTGCCAGCCCGGAGCAGCTCCTCGCTGATGAACGGGTCGTGCGCCAGCCCCGGTGCGTCCACCCACAGCTTCTCCGCGTGGCGCCCGTCGGCGTACAGGTGCGTCGAGAGTACACCCCGTCCCGCCGCCGCCGTGGGCCCGAGAATCGCCACGCCCGCCCCGTCGCCGAACAGCACCGCCGTATCCCGGCCGCGCGTCGTCTTGTCGAGACCACGGGAGTGGACCTCCGCGCCCACGAGCAACACGCGCCGGTACTGGCCCGTGCGGATCCATGCGTCTGCCACCGACAGCCCGTAGAGAAATCCCGAGCACTGGTTGCGCACGTCGATCGCCGGGATGTCGCGGAGGCCGAGCTCGCGCTCGAGGAACACGCCGTTGCCGGGCTCAAAATGATCGGGCGTGCAAGTACAGTAGACGATGCAGTCGAGGTCCGCCGCCTTCAGCCCCGCGTTCGCGAGCGCCTGGCACGTCGCCTCGCGCGCGAGCGACACGCCGGTCTCGCCCTCCGACACCCAGTAGCGGGTCTTGATGCCCGACCGCTGCGTGATCCACTCGTCGGAGGTGTCCATCAGCTGGGAGAGCTCGGCGTTCGTGACGACGCGCTCGGGGACGTGGAAGCCGGTCGCGATGAACTCGGTGTGCTGCATCGACCCTTCCTTGCGGGAACGAGGAGACGGGAGAAGATTTCGCCCCCGACCCGCCAAAGCAAGGGTTTGCATGGATCTCAGCGTGAGCCGCGCTCAATACGACGCCGTCCGCGTGGCGCGACACCTGCCCGACGTCCTGCAGAAGGTGCTCGAGGGAGCGACGCGCGCCGACGCCGGTTATGTGCTGCACTTGACGTACGAAGAGGCCACGGCCTTGAACGAGCTGTGCGCCTGGAACGTGCACACCGATGCGAGCGGGACGGTGAGTCCGGCATCGCGGGTGTACGACGAACTCGTGAAAGCGATCCTGACCCACCCCGACTACTGACGCGCGATCGATGGTCCGCGGCCGGGACCCTCGGGCGGAAGGCGACATGAAGACATCCCTGACGATGCTGCTCGCGTGGCTTGTGCTGGCCACCTCCCTCGACCCGCGGCCCGCCGCCGCGCAGCGACGCGCGCTGACGATCGAGGAGTACCTGGCCCTCCCATCAGTGGGCGACCCGCAAGTCTCGCCCGACGGGAAATGGGTCGCGTACACGGTGACGCGGTACTCCCTGAAGGAGAACCGCGGCGCGACACGCATCTGGCTCACCGACGTGGCGGGCGGACAAGCGCGCCAGCTCACCGCCGGCCCCGGATCGGACCGCCAGCCCCGTTGGTCTCCCGACGGTCGGACCCTGGCCTTCGTCTCCACGCGTGAGAGCGGGGCACAGCTGTGGCTCCTGCCGTTCGCGGGGGGCGAGGCGCGCCGCGTCACGAGCGTCGCGGACGGAGTGTCGGACCCGATCTGGTTGGCCGACGGGAGCGGCGTGCTCGTCACGAGCGACCTGAAGTGGCCACCCGAGCAGGAGCTCGACCGCCGCAACGGGGAGTTCCCGACCGAGGCGCGTCTGTGGACCGACCTGATGTGGCGTCATTGGGACGAGTGGCGCGCGGGCCGGCGGCAGCATCTGTTCCTCGTCGCGCTCGCGGATGGCAGCGCCCAGGACCTCACCCCGGTCGATCACGATGTGCCCACGATCGCCACGGGTGGCGACGGCGACGTGGCCGTGTCCCCCGAGGGCACTGAGATCGCCGTGGCGATGCACGGCGACTCGACGGTCGCCGACAATACCAACGTGGACATCTACCTCATCGATCGGGCGGGAGGAGCGGGACGGTGGGGCGCCCTGCGGCAGCTCACCACCAACCGTGGGGCGGACAACACGCCGCGCTACGCCCCCGATGGGAAGTGGCTCGCCTATCTGTCGATGGAGCGGCCGGGATTCGAGGCGGACCGGCTGCGGCTCATGCTGTTGCGACGCGCCGGAGGCAAGACGGAGAGTGGGCCGGCGAGCGACGCCACCGCCGGTTGGACGCTCTCGATCGGCTCGTTTACCTGGTGCCCGGAGAGCACGTGTGTGTACGCCGTGGTGGAAGAACGCGGGCGCGACCAGATCTACCGGATCGACGTGCCGTCGTTCCGTCGCACCGCGGTGCCCACGGGTGGGGGCGTCAACACCAACGTGCAAGTGCTCCCGGGCGGCGCGGGAGTGGTGTACCTGCACCAGAGCACCACCCAGCCCGCCGAGCTCTGGGCCGGCGGGCGGCAGCTGTCGCATCTCGCGGACGCCGCGCTCGCCGGGCTCGACCTGAAACCGCTCGAGGAGTACGGCTTCATCGGCGCCCTGGGTGACTCCGTCCATGGCTGGATTCTACGCCCCCCGGCGTTCGATCCAGCGCGGAAATACCCGCTCATCTATCTCGTGCACGGCGGCCCGCAGGGCGCCTGGGACGACACCTGGCACGCCCGCTGGAACTACCAGATGTTCGCCGCCCGTGGCTACGTCGTCGCGGCCGTCAACTTCCACGGCTCCACGGGCTACGGCCAGCGGTTCACCGATGCGATCTCCCAGCACTGGGGCGACTACCCCTTCACCGACCTGATGAAAGGGCTCGACGTCGTGGCGCGGTTGCCCTACGTCGACTCGACGCGGATGGGTGCGGCCGGGGCGTCCTATGGGGGCTACATGATCTACTGGCTCGCGGGCCACACCGATCGCTTCAAGGTGCTCGTGGCGCACGACGGCGTCTTCAACCCGGTGAGTATGGCGGGCACGACCGACGAGCTATGGTTCGTCGACTGGGAGTTCGGCGGCACGCCCTACGCGAACCGCCCGCTGTACGAGAAGTGGTCTCCCCTCGCCTTCGTCCGGAA
>WNFC01000654.1_pt1 | contig 92377 bp, 81 predicted proteins | sample 5400541 | NCBI WGS metagenome assembly WNFC01 (sample SAMN13153342, study PRJNA577476) | soil metagenome | isolation source: 120 cm saprolite under Douglas fir tree site 2 hole 2 replicate 1 | place: USA:California | collected 2015-04-18
AAAGTAGTCAAGTCAATATTTGCGCTTCCAACCACTGCAATTCGAGGATGTTTGCTCATAGGAAGGCCGAGTCTAGTCAGCGCTCTCAATTGTTGTCAATGGAATTTCCTTATAGGGAAAGCTGTTCAGGTCACCACAGAGTCACAGAGAAAGCTTTATTGTTTTTTCTCTGTGTCCCTGTGATCCGTGGTGAAAAAGAGCTTTGATGATCGATTACTCGCCGTAGGGTACCCAGATATTCTTTACCTGGGTGGCGTGCTGGAGAAACCATCGACCTTCGCCCTGTTTCACATCGAACCAGTCAATCGCGCGGCCTTCGTTGGTGAACACTTGCTTCAAGTTTCCCGTAGACAACGATTTCGCCGCATAGGCGCTGGCTTCATCGCCGAAGCACCAGACTGCATCCACATCATCGTGCTCGGCAAGAACTTTGAGGAGTTGGGTTGAGTATCCCGTAACGACGTTGACTACACCGCCGGGCAGATCGCTGGTGTCAAAGAGTTGGTACAGGTCGCCGGTGATCAGCGGAAAAGTCTCTGAAGGGACGGCGACTACCGAATTGCCTGCAGCGATCGCCGGCAGCACCAGCGAGAGGAATCCAAGCAATGGTGCTTCCCGCGGACAAATGATGCCTACGGTTCCAATCGGCTCATTCATCGCGATGGCAATAGTGCGATAGGGCGGGTTATGTACCGCGCCATCGAATTTGTCTGCCCATGCAGCGTAGGAGAAGATGCGTTCGATGCCCATGTTTACTTCGGCGGCTGCGGCGGCTTCTCCGACGGCTGCTGCGAGTCGATGACAAATTTCGTCGCGGCGCAGCGAGAGGTTCTCCGCCATGTAGTACAAAACCTGCGCGCGGTTGTGCGCGGAATTCTTGGCCCAGACAGTGGCTTTGCGGGCGGCTTCGACTGCATTGCGAATGTCTTTGCGGTTGCCGAGGGGCACTTCGCCGAGCAGCTGGCCATGCCCACCTCGAACTTCCATGCTGTAGCCCGAGTCGGGTCTCGCCTGCTTACCGCCGATATAGAGCTTCACCGTCCGATCAATACTTGGAACTGCGGTCTCTGCTGTGGCGTCTTTGTCGTCCGAATTTTCTGACGAAACAGGACTGGCGGCGGGCAGCCGAGGCGCATTCTTGAACCATACCGGCTCCAGATATTCGAGCAAGCCTTCCCTGCCGCCCTCACGACCGTAGCCGCTTTCGCGGTAACCGCCAAAGCCGCAGGAAGCGTCAAACAAATTCGTGCAATTGACCCAGACCACGCCAGCTTTGAGCTGTGCCGCAACCTGAAGCGCCACGTTGATGCTCTCGCTCCAAACGCATGCCGCAAGGCCGTACACGGTATTGTTGGCCAGCTCGACTGCCTCGCTGGGAGTACGGAAAGTCATGGCCGCCAGCACAGGGCCGAAAATTTCCTGCTGCGCCACAATCGAAGTCGGATGAACATTGCTGAGCAAGGTCGGAGGGAAATAGAGCCCACGCGATGGCATTTCCATTTGCGGTTGCCAGCAGGTTGCGCCGTCGGCGACGCCCTGATCCACCAGTCGCTGAATACGATCAAGCTGGACGCGGGCCACAATCGCGCCGATGTCGATTGCCTTATCCAGTGGCGGTCCTGCGCGAAGCGTGCTCATGCGATCGCGTATTTTTATGATCAACGGCTCGGCGATACTTTCCTGCATCAGGAGGCGCGAGCCGGCGCAACAAACCTGCCCCTGGTTCAACCAGATCCCATCCACCAGCCCCTCAACGGCACTGTCGAGATCGGCATCTTCAAAAACGATGAACGGAGACTTGCCGCCTAGCTCGAGAGAAAGGCGTTTATGACTTTTCGCGGTTGCGCTTCGGATCGCGCGCCCTACTTCAGTCGAGCCGGTGAACGCGATCTTGTCGACATCAGGATGTTTGACCAGAGCCTCGCCGGTGGAACCATCGCCAGTCACGATGTTCACCACGCCAGCGGGCAACCCGATTTCCTGGCAGATTTCGGCAAACGCAAGCGCCGTTAGCGGTGTGAACTCGGCTGGTTTCAGGACGACGGTATTTCCCGTCGCGAGAGCAGGCGCAATCTTCCAGGCCAGCATGAGCAGGGGAAAATTCCAGGGAATGATCTGTCCCACAACCCCGCAAGCCGTGTAGTCCGGAAACTCCTGCTGCAACAGTTGCGCCCAGCCCGCGTGATAATAAAAATGCCTGGCGACAAGTGGGATATCGATGTCACGGCTCTCGCGAATCGGCTTTCCATTGTCCATCGTTTCCAGCACAGCGAGCCGGCGCGAATGCTTTTGCACCTGTCTCGCCAGAGCGTACAAGTAACGAGCCCGGGCGTGCGGAGTGAGAGACTGCCACTTGGGAAACGCAGCCCGGGCGGCTTTGACGGCGGCGTCGACGTCTGCAGCGGACCCTTGCGCCACACTGGCGAGCTTCTCGCCGGTGGAAGGGTCGGTAGTGTCGAAGTACTCGGCTGCGGTGGGTTGCAGCCATGTTCCATTGATGAAGTGGCCGAAGCGTCGCCCATGGTGGTCGAGCCAGGCGAGCGCCTCTTTCGGGTCTTCTGGCGCTGGCCCGTATTCCATTGCGACGAATCTTTCAGCAATGCTCATTGTGCGTTGCCCCAATGCGTGTGCCTCAGCCGGAATGCGAGGTTTCTCTGTCAGCAATCAACTACGCGAGCGGATGCCGATAGTCTGCCGAATAACGTCCCGTCGCATGATGCTCCAGCTGCCGCTCAATGTCATTTAACAGTCCGCTGGCGCCAAAGCGGAAGAGTTCTGATTTCATCCAGGGGAGGCCGAGTTCTTCTTTCATCAGGGCCAGCCATTCGGTGGATTGTTTGGCGGTGCGAATGCCACCTGCAGGTTTGAACCCGACTGCCATGCCGGTTTCCTGGGCGTATTCCCGGATGGCTCGAGTCATGACAAAACCCACGGGTAACGTGGCATTGGTTGGCTCCTTGCCGGTCGACGTCTTGATGAAGTCTGCCCCAGCCATCATGGCAACGAAGCTGGCGCGGGCCACATTTCGCAGAGTCAGCAAATCCCCCGTCCCGAGGATGACTTTCATGTGTGCTGGACCGCTCGCCTGTTTGAACGCAGCAATCTCATCGTAAAGTTCTTGCCATCTGCCGCCGAAAACGTGAGCACGCGTAATGACAACGTCAATGTCCTGGGCCCCGGATTCGACGGAGCGGCGAATTTCGGCTAGGCGTTCCGGCAACGGAGACAGTCCTGCAGGAAATCCGGTAGAGACGGCCGCAACTCGCACGTTGCTGCCTTCGAGTGCTCTTCGTGCTGTTTCTACGAACCGGTGATACACGCAAACCGCAGCAACCTGGATCTTAAGGTCTTCGATGCCCAGCTGCTTCACCAGTTCGTGCTGAATCGGTTGCCTGGCTTTGGCGCACAGGCGGAGAACGCGCTCGTTCGTGTCGTCTCCGGAGAGAGTCGTGAGATCCATGCAAGTTATTGCGCGCAACAGCCACGCCGCTTGCCAATCTTTTTTTACGGCACGCCGTGTGACATGGGTTTGCGCCCTGCGTTCCACGGCACTGGTATTGACTCGAACCTGTTCTACCCAATCGAGGTTGAGTGGTATGCCTTGATTCGACAGAAGCGGATGTCCGCCCAGCGTCGCCAAGGGCGCTGCCGAAGCTGGCAGCAAGTCCTCAGCGGACACATTACTGGTGCGGTTGGGATTTTCGTAATCCGGGCTATGCTCCACGGACAATTAGATGTTCTCCGCGTGAGTTACGCTTCGAGGTTCAACTGGCTGCCAACTGAGAGCTCCACCGTACACTGATGTGCGAGGTAATTGTACGGCAGATTAAGAAAATAAGGAGCGCAGCCTTCTCGGCAATGTACGTTTCGCTTTCCACATTGATGAATCGCTGCACTTTGGCCTTGACACTCCCAAATCCATGACGCTAGGCTACATCGCCAATCTTTCCGCGAGCAAATGAAACTTCTCCGATCTACGGGAGCATCGAGTACGCGCCGCCCGATTCCAGCTTTTCCTATTCTTCTCGTGATCGCGCTGGTGGCGGTGCTTGCTCTGCCAGCTTCGGCGGCCAAGAAGATTATCTTCGACACCGATCCTGGCACGGATGATGCCCTGGCGCTGATGCTGGCGCTCAACTCACCCGAATTGGATGTCCGTGCGATCACGGTCGTGCCGGGGAACGTCACGGCAGCGATGGGTCTGGAGAACGCGCTGCGCATGGTCTCGCTGGCAAACCGGTGTGACATCCCCGTGGCCGCAGGCGCGCAACATCCTCTATTCCAGAAGCTGATTACGGCCGAGTTCTGGCATGGCAAGAACGGACTAGGCAACGTTGAATTGCCTCCGAGTAAATGCAAGGTCGATTCGCGCTTTGGGCCTGACCTCATCATTCAACTGGTACACGCGTCGCCGCACGAGATCACGCTGGTTCCGGTCGGTCCCCTCACAAATATCGCGCTCGCGGTAGAGAAAGATCCATCCATCGTCCCGCTGGTCAAAGAAGTCATCTTGATGGGAGGTTCAATCAGTGGTGGCAATGTGAATGCTGTCGCCGAAGCCAACATCTACAACGATCCCGAAGCCGCGCAAATAGTTTTCCAGGCGGGATGGCCGTTGACCATGGTCGGTCTCGAGGTCGGCGACAAAGCGCTTTTCACCCGCAAGTACCTGGCTGAACTCGGCCAATCTCACGGCCCCGTCAATGACTTCATTGTTTCAGTGGCGAAATTTATGGTGGGCCTTTCGCAAAAATTCGGGGCTTCCGGTTCGCCCATGTACGATCCGTCTGCGGTTGCTGTGGCGATCGATGCAACCCTGGTGAAGGTGCAGGAGATGCATGTAGATGTTGAGACCAGAGGAGAGTTCACGCGCGGCGAAACGGTAGGAAATCGCCATGGAGGCGTGGAGCGCAACGTCCTCCATGGAGATCGCTACGTGATCGAGGGTGTCGATATGGTGAAGCCAAATGCGAAAGTGTGTGTAGATGCGGACGCCGATCGCCTCTTGCAGCTCTTTGTTTCCAGAATTCGCGGTAAGTAAGTTCGAGAGAAAGGACCTTCACTTCGTGGAGAACTGGCCGCGTTTCCTGCGGCCCGATTGCGCACGAACTATTCTGAGGGAAAACGAGAAACGATGTTTACACCACATAGTTTGGGCATCGCGCTAGTCATGATGATAACCAGCGCTATCTGCTGGGGTTCATGGGCTAACACTTACAAGGGCGTCAAGAATTATCGCTTTGAGCTCTTCTACTGGGACTACGCTGTCGGTATTTTCCTTATTTCCCTGATTCTGGCCCTCACCATGGGAAACACGGCGCCGGACGACCCAAACAGCTTCCTCAATAATGTTCGTTCCGCGGACGTATCAAATATCGTTTCCACCATGGTGGGCGGAGCGATATTCAACCTCGCCAACCTGTTACTAGTTGCTGCTATCGATATGGCAGGCCTGGCCATTGCGTTTCCGGTCTCTATTGGGATTGCGCTGGTGGTCGGAGTCGTTTTGAGTTATGTGCTGCAGCCCAGAGGAAATGGCGCGTTGCTCGCCGCCGGAGTGGTTTGCGCGGTCATCGCGGTAATCATGGACGGCAAAGCCTACGGGAGTTTGCCCGGCGCGGGCCGCTCCAGTTCGAAGAAAAGCATTATCGTCTGTATTGTTTCCGGAGTGTTGATGGGACTCTGGGCGCCCTTCGTGGCGCATGGGATGACGCAGGGCCGCACACTCGGGCCATATAGCATTGCTGTGTTTTTGACGTTGGGGGCGCTGCTCTCTTGCTCGGTTTGGAACGTTTACTTCATGAAGAAGCCGCTGGTTGGAGAGCCCGTGAATTTCAGCGGCTTCTTTCGAGGTCCAGCTTCCGGACACATGCTCGGATTGTTCGGCGGCGTGATCTGGGGCACAGGCATGGTCTTTAACCTTGTCGCCGCGAACTTCACCGGTGTGGCAATTTCCTATGCGATTGGCCAGTCAGCGCCAATGGTGGCAGCTTTGTGGGGCGTGCTGGTGTGGAAGGAATTCGCAGGCGCGGGAAGTCGCGCCAAGCTGTATTTGGGACTGATGTTTGTTTTCTATTGTTTTGCGATCCTGCTGGTCGCGAAGGCGAACGGATAAAAGCAACTTCGACCAATTTTAGTTCATAGCAACATACCCGCGATCGAGGCCGACATCAGATTCGCCATCGTGCCCGCCAGCATTGCGCGAATACCCAGTCGCGCCAACTCTCCCTTCTTGTTGGGCGCAAGCGCGCCGATCCCGCCTATCTGAATTCCAATCGAACTTAAATTCGCGAACCCGCACAGTGCGAACGTAGCGATCGTGAACGAACGTGGATCGATCGCAGCCCTCATTGGCCCGAGCATCGAAAATGCCACCAGTTCATTGAGCACCATGCGTGTGCCGAGAAGGTTGCCGATGATGCCGCAATCGCGCCAGGGAATGCCGATCACCCAAGCAACCGGAGCAAAAACGGCGCCGAAAATCCTCTCCAGACTTTGAGGGAACGAGACGATCCCGTGACCAGCCAGCCAGTTGTGCACGCCGCCCAGAATGCCATTCGTGAGTGCGATCAGTGCCAAGAAAGAGATCAGCATGGCAGCGATGTTGAGAGCGAGGTGCAAGCCGTCAGTTGTCCCCCGCGCGACCGCGCCTAGCAAATTTTCCTCTTTCTCCGTTTTTTTCTCTTCTTCGCTCATTACGACTCGTCCGGCGGTCTTCGGCTGCTCGGTTTCGGGCACCAGCATCTTCGCCATTAGCAGCGTGCCCGGAGCCGTCATTATGACTGCACTGAGCAAGTGCTTGGGCTCAATACCAAATGCGATGTAAGCCGCCATGATTCCGCCCGAGACATGGGCCATGCCGCTGGTCATCACGGTCATCAACTCCGAGCGGGTCAGATCGGGCAGGAAAGGACGGATTGTCAGGGGCGCTTCGGTCTGTCCCATGAAAATACTGGCTGCTACGTTCAGCGACTCTGCGCCGCTGGCCCCCATCACGCGCGTCATTACCCAAGCCGCAATCTTGATGACGAACTGCATGATCCCATAGTGATAGAGCACAGCGAAGAAAGCAGCGATGAAGATGATGGTCGGCAACACTTGGAAGGCGAAGTAAAATCCAAGATGCGAACCCTGTTTTCCTAGATCGCCAAATACGAATTGCGAGCCAACAAACGCATAACTTAACAAGTGATTGACGACATCACCTGCCTTTTGGAAGGCGCGACGGCCAGCGTCAATTCTCAGCACGAACACCGCAAACACGAATTGCAAACCCAAGCCCCACGCTACCGTTTTCAGGCGAATCGCGCGGCGATTGGTCGAGAAAGCGTAGGCCAAACCTAGCATCGTTAAGAGGCCGAGAATTCCCGTGAAGCGTCCCATTTAGTTTTTCTCTCCAGGCTTCCCGATTACTCGATGGATCAACGGCCTTTTCTTGTCTGCTGGCGCATCCGCAATTTGGAAGCTCGCTTCGAGCAGTTGCCTGGCGCGCGCCGCTTTCGTTTCCGCGTTGTAGTGAATTGTGGCCAACGGTTCTCCCGCCGAAATTCGATCCCCCACTTTCTTGTGCAGGACAATCCCCACTGCAGGATCAACCGAATCCTCTTTGCGCTCGCGGCCTCCACCGAGAATCACGCAGGCCGTGCCAACCTGCTCGCACTGCACAGACGCGAGATATCCGTCTTTGGCGCTCGATATGGTCGCTGTGTGGGGAGCCTGCGGCAATCGCTTTGCATCGTCGACCACTCGTGGCTCGCCGCCTTGCAGTTCCACCATTCGGCGAAAAGTGTCGAGCGCCTTGCCTGAAGAGAGCAATTTATCGCTTTGCTGCCTGCCTTCGGCGACCGTATCAGAAACTCCGCCAAGTTGCAGCATCCATCCTGCCAGCTCCAGGCAGAGTTCTCGCAAATCCTCCGGGCCTCCACCTCGCAACACTTCCACAACTTCCACCACCTCGAGCGCATTGCCGATCATGTTTCCCAGGGGCTGATCCATGTCAGTGATGAGCGCGACCACCTGCTTGCCCATCCGCTCTCCGGTTTCAACCATTAGTTCGGCAAGGAAGGCAGCATCGTCCTCGGTCTTCATGAATGCGCCGGAACCAGTTTTGACGTCGAGCACCAGAGCGTCGATTCCTTCAGCGAGTTTCTTGCTCATGATGGAGGCACAAATCAGGTACGGGCTTTCCACTGTGCCAGTCACATCGCGCAGCGCATAAAGTTTGCGATCAGCGGGAGCGATCTCGGCCGTTTGGCCGATCATGGCGCAGCCGCAGGTCTCGAGGACGCTGCGAAACTGTGATACCTGGAGATTGACGTTGAAGCCAGGAATGGACTCAAGCTTATCCAGCGTGCCACCCGTGTGTCCGAGTCCGCGCCCGCTGATCATCGGCACTGCGAGGCCGGCAGCAGCCACCAGGGGCGCCAGGACAAGGGAGGTCTTATCTCCTACCCCGCCCGTGGAGTGTTTGTCCACTTTTTTCATGGGGAGAAAAGAGAGGTCGAGAACTTCGCCCGAGCGCAACATGGCATCGGTTAGAACGGCGGTTTCGGCACGGGTCATGCCTCGCAGCACCACGGCCATCAGCCACGCCGAGACCTGATAGTCGGGAATGTCACCTCGGGTGTAAGCACCAATCAAAGACTCAATTTCACCACGAGACAGCTCCCCGCCGTCGCGCTTCTTGCGGATCACATCAATGGCACGGAACGTAGCTTGCACGGGAGCTGCGAGCGGGCTCACTGGAGGCGGAATCCTTCCGGCAGAAGTTCCTTGATGTGAGCTTGTTTTGGCCCCTTCGCGCTTTGGAAGAAGATGATTGCATCAGGGCCAAATTCGTAAATGACCTGACGGCAGGCGCCGCACGGCGCGCAGGGCACTCCTTGGTCATTGGTTACAGCGACCGCGCGAATCTCGATGTGCGGGCCCAACTGCGCGACGGCCGAGAAAATGGCGGTCCTCTCTGCGCAATTAGTCATTCCGTATGAGGCATTTTCCACGTTGCAGCCGGAAAAGATCTCGCCACTCGTGGTCAGAATCGCTGCCCCGACCCGAAACTTCGAGTACGGCGCATGGGCGTTCTTCATGACCTTTCGCGCGGTTTGCAACAACTGTTCACGAACGTCGGCGGGCAGTGTCCTCTTGCGCATGAATAATTAAGTGAAGTACGAAATGAGCTAAATCGAGCGCAATTGTAAACCCTCGCTACGCAATTCAGAGCTTTTTCTTGGGAAGCTCGTTTCGCGAGTGAGAAGGCAGAACCGCTTGTCGGCACGGTGTTGCGAAAAACGGAATCGGAATTGCTTTTGCCATGCCTCGGGTCTAGGATACTGCGGTCACCTCTTCGTCCGGCCGGCATCTTCATGTCGTGCACGTATCTGCCTGATCTAAGGAGGATATATGGGCATCGCAGTTTCCCCGCAGATTCATCCGCGCGTTGCGGATTTCATCGAGAAGCCTCGGAAGATGTTGATCAACGGCAAGTGGGTCAACGCCGCTTCTGGAAAGACCTTTCCCACCTACAATCCCGCCACCGGCGAAGTTCTGGCACAAGTGGCGGAGGGAGATCGCGAAGATATTGAGCAAGCAGTGAGAGCCGCACGCCAGGCATTCGATCACGGACCTTGGCGGCGGATGACCGCATCCGAACGGGGTCGCGTGATCTGGAAGCTCGCTGATCTGCTCGAGGCAAACACCGAAGAGTTCGCTTATCTCGAGAGTCTCGATAATGGTAAGCCCCTCGGTGTCGCCAAGGCTGCCGACGTCCCACTAGCAGTTGACCTGTTCCGCTACATGGCGGGTTGGGCCACGAAAATCGAAGGCAACACCATTCCGATCTCGGTTCCGTATACGCCCGGCGCCAAATACCTTGCCTATACCCTGCGAGAGCCGGTCGGAGTCGTGGGCCAAATTATTCCCTGGAACTTCCCACTTCTGATGGCCGCATGGAAACTGGGCCCGGCGCTGGCCGCGGGTTGCACCGTGATTTTGAAGCCCGCCGAGCAAACGCCTCTCTCCGCTTTGCGCCTGGGTGAACTGATTACGGAAGCCGGGTTCCCCGACGGAGTGGTAAATATTGTGCCCGGTTATGGCGAGACGGCCGGCGCTGCGCTAGCAGCTCACTCGGACGTCGACAAAATCGCTTTCACTGGGTCAACCGAAGTCGGCAAGCTGATCGTGCACGCGGCCACTGGGAATCTGAAGAAGGTCTCGCTCGAGTTGGGTGGCAAATCGCCAAACGTGGTGTTCAAAGATGCGGACCTCGAGAGTGCGATTCCGGGCGCCGCCAGTGCGATCTTCTTCAACCATGGCCAGTGTTGTTGCGCAGGCTCACGGCTATACATCGAAAAGCCGGTTTACGATCGTGTAGTCGAGGGCGTTGCCGAGCACGCTAAAAAAATCACAGTGGGCTCGGGCCTCGATCCCGAAACGCAGATGGGTCCGTTGGTTTCCGAAGAGCAGCTCAACCGAGTCTGCGGATACATCGAGGCTGGATTCTCCGAGGGCGCAAAGGCTATTGCCGGCGGCCGAAAGGCCGGCGACAAGGGCTACTTTGTGGAGCCCACGGTCCTGGTGAACACCCGCGAGAATATGAAGGTCGTCCAGGAAGAAATCTTCGGACCTGTCGTTACGGCAATGCCCTTCGATGACCCCGAGGAAATCCTGACCCGCGCCAACGATAGTACTTACGGACTGGCTGCGGCCGTGTGGACGCGGGATATCAGCAAAGCGCATCGCCTGGCAGACGGTCTGCGCGCAGGCACGGTGTGGATTAATTGCTACAACATCTTCGACGCGGCCATGCCGTTTGGCGGATATAAACAGTCCGGGTGGGGGCGCGAGATGGGACATGACGCGCTCAACCTGTACACGCAAACCAAGGCAGTCTGCACTCGGCTGGCCTAGCAATACGCTTTGGAACAATACGGGCTGGACAATAAAGGGCGGCGGGGCAACTCCGCCGTCCTCACTTTACTTTTCCATCAAGAGAACTTTTTCCGCATCATCAATCTCGGTTAACTTAACTTCAATTACCTCGTTCATCGTGGTCTGGATGTTGCGTCCCACAAAGCTCGCCTCAACCGGCAACTCGCGATGTCCCCGGTCAATCAGGACGCACAATTGCACTTGTCGCGGTCTGCCATGTGAAAAGAGCGCATCCAGCGCGGCCCTGGTCGTGCGCCCGGTGAAGAGAACATCGTCCACTAGAACAATGCTCTTGTCCTCAATCGAAAATCCAATTTCTTTCTCCTGCACCACGGGCTTGGGACCGAGCGTCGAAAGATCGTCGCGGTAGAAAGTAATGTCCAGCGTGCCGACCGGAACCTGGGCATTTTCGATTCGCGTAATGATCTTCCCCAGGCGCTCTGCAATCGGTACGCCACGACGGCGGATTCCCACCAGTCCGAGGCCATCGACACCGCCATTTTTTTCGACAATTTCGTAGGCTAGCCGCACCAGGGTTCGCTCAATTTCAGAGGCAGACATTAGTTGTGCCTTCTGACGAAGGCCCGTCTTGCGCGAGGGATGTTTTACGTTCATTTTTTGAAGTGCCTCACAAAAACGCTTGCGGCCCGAAAAACGAACTGGGACTCATCCATCGAGGAAGTCCGGGCTGGTTCCTCAATGTATTGAACGGAGTCGCCAAGGTCAAGGGTTCGATCGTTGTATGTTGCGGAGCAATCCTGCCGATTCGTCCTTGCAAGAAGAACGCGCGATTTTGTCCGCGCACTTTCGGGACACGATACTAGACGGGCTCAGGCGTGTGCACGGCGATTTCAGACAGCGAGAGGGGAACGGGGCATTCCGTTATTATGACCCGGGTAAGGCCGCTCCAATCCTCCTTCAGTGACCGGAGTTTGATGACGGATGGTGCAGCGGTAGCAGCGTCGCTTGGCAAGAGCCCCACGCCTCGATTTCTACCCAGTGCTTTGGCCCGGTAAAGAGCTGTGTCCGCGAGAGCGATGACTTCTTCCGCGCAAATCGCTTCGAAGGCGTCTCGCGCCCAGGGATAGGGGGCCCAGCCCACGGAGCACGTCTTTCTCACCGCAATGCCATGTCCCAGCTCAAACGGTTCCGAGATCATGACTTCGAGAATTCGACTGCAAAATGCGGGAGTTCCAGAAGGATCGGTAGACCGGTTCATGATCAGGAACTCTTCTCCGCCCCACCGCACCAGTACGTCTGACTTTCGGACTACGCTTGCCAGCCGCTCCGCAACCAGTTGCAACAGCCGATCGCCGGCCGGATGACCATATTGATCGTTTACCTGCTTGAAGAAATCCACATCCACCATCATGAAGACCAGATCCCGATGATCGAGGTTGCGAATGTCGGTCCCGTGCGCACGCTGATAATTTCGCAGAACCTGTCCTGCCTCTGCCGTAAGGATCTCTTCCAAATAACGCCGGTTCCACACTCCAGTCAGGGAGTCGGTAAAGGAAATTTCCTGGAGTTCAAGATTCTTGCGCTGGAGTTCAAGGCTATGCCATCGCAGGGAATGCTCCTTGTTCTCCAGTTCGTCCTTTAGTCTGCACGTCTCGTCCAGATGCTGGCCCGAAGCTCGCAGCAAGCTGAGCAGTTCCTGATCGAGCAGATGCTGCTTCAGAAAAACCAGCGCTCCCATGACGATCATTACAGCCACGGTCAGCAGCAACCGGTAGGTGCGGACACGTTGTGGTGCGTTTCCGCCGAATTGTGCCCAGGCCACCATCAGAGGCGTAAAGAATACAGCCAGCATGGCTAAGCGAGCCTTCCATATCCCGTAGCCATCGGCGGGAACCTCTTCCATCGAATGCCCACTCGAGATCTCGCGCGCCATAAACCCGATTGCCGCAAACCACGCCATGGCGGCGACCAGCGGAACATCATAGAGACTCCCCGTGTAGTAGGCACGGTAGTCAATGGCTTCGCTGGCAGCGACCGAGCCCACGCAATACAGAAGTGCGGCGCCAAAGAGCTGCGCATAGAGGATCCGCCATGATCCTCGGCTTCGACGCCAGACCAGAAATAGGACAAGGACCAGGACGAGTTGTTCGCAGGCATACAACACATCGAAGGCCCGACCGTACGTTGCATCCGCGGGGTAAACGTATTGCCAGGGGATAACAATGAAAAGGTAGAGATAAAGCCAACACGTGAGGAGCAGCAGAAAATCAAGTGATCCCATGCGCAGGGCGTGTTCGTTCTGATGGAGGTGCGGCTGCACCGCGACCGCTGCCATCATGGGAACAATATGCAGGAAGAGGACGACGTCGCCGGCAAATGGGTTCGGCGATTCTTGGCGTAAGAAGACTTCGAAGTAAGTCCAGAGCACCTGGGAGCAGAGCCACATAGCGCAACCCAGTGCCAGAAGACCCCAGAACAATCTGGCTTTCTTGTGAGCGGTTCGGAGATTGGAGAGAGCGGCGAACGTTCCGCATAATAGAAGAATGCTCTGAATCAAATCGCCAGAGGCCGTCAGGGCAAAACTGCGAGGCGCCAGAACAGACAACAGGATCTGAGCGCACGCGATCGCGCAGACCGCGAACTGCCATTTCCTGACGCCCTGGAGCGGAGCATTCCCCACGAACAGATTGTAGTTTTGTCAAGATACGCTCGAATGTTACGGAGGTAACTGAAAATAGCGTCTCTACCGAGTCAGGAAAGTGCCGCTACAAACCTTTGCACGAACCTGTAAACATCACCGTATGAATTGTATAGAGGTACGGGTGCCACCCGGAACGTGTCCGGCTCGCGCCAGTCACCGACGACGCCGGCATCGGCCAGTTCCTTACACAACGCCTGTCCATTGTCAGAAATGCGGATCGAAATCTGCGCGCCTCTTCGTTGGGCATCACTTGGTGTAATCAAAGAAAACTTTGGCGAAGCATGTTGGCACAGCAGGAATTCTAGGTAACCGGTCAGGAATAAGCTCTTGGCTCGCACATGCTCCATACCAGCTTCACTAAAAATGTCCATCGACGCCCGCAGGGCGGCCAATGAAAGAATCGATGGGTTGCTCAATTGCCATCCTTCTGCCCCGGTCATGGGTTTAAAGTTCGACGCCATCTCGAATCGTGCCTTTTCGTCGTGGCCCCACCAGCCGGCAAAACGCGGTAACGCCCAGGCATGGGAGTGCCGATCGTGAACAAAGCAGGCGCCAACGCATCCTGGACCGCCGTTAAGGTATTTGTAGCTGCACCAAACGGCAAAATCTGGACCCCAGTCGTGAAGCCGCAAGGGTAGATTCCCTGCCGCATGCGCCAAATCAAAACCGACCACGCATCCTTTCCTGTGGCCTGCATCTGTAATGCCGGCAATATCGAACGCCTGACCGGTGGCATAGTTCACGCCTCCCAGAAGAATTAGGGCGATCGAATCGCCCTCGCGGTCAATCAACGATTCGATATCTTCGTCGCGGATGCATGACTCGCCGGGTCTCGGCGCCAACTCCAGCAACGACGATGCGGGACTAAAACCGTGAAACCTGATTTGCGATTGAACTGCATACTGGTCTGACGGAAACGCTCCCCGCTCCACAAGTATTTTGTGTCGTTGCGATGTCGGCCGGTAAAACGATACCATCATGAGGTGCAGGTTCACGGTCAAGGAATTCATCACTACGACTTCCTTAGGCGTCGCGCCTACAAGGGACGCCGTCTGTTGCGTCAGAAGGCGATGGTAAGGCATCCATGGATCGCGCGCCCGGAAGTGTCCCTCCACGCCCAGTTCACTCCAATCCTTCAATTCCTGCTCGACGTATTTGCTGACGGTTTTTGGTTGCAAGCCGAGCGAATGCCCGCACAAGTAAATGCAGGCCCCTCCGCTTTTTGTTTTGGGAAAACAGAAGCGCTCCCGATACTTTGCCAGCGGATCGCGAGCATCCATCGCGAGGGCGAAATGTTCAGTCGCTTCAAACGAAGTGCTGGTCACGACGCCTGCTCCAACGGTGACAGCTGGCTGCGGATCAACCGGTCAGCTTTTGCCCAGTCGAGATCCTCGACCCGGTCAATCGGATCGCACAGTTCCGCCAGCATCCGATCCTGCACCACACCCCGCGCCAGCGCTACAGAGTAAGGGATTCTATGAAAGGTGACCATCGCATATTTCGGGATGAAGCGCTGCGGATATTTTGCTTCCAGCGCGAGCTCGACTTTCTTGCGAAGAAGGAATCGAGGATCCGCCACTCGATCCCTCATTTCGACAAAATTCTCAATCGCCATGTCCGCAATGGCATCGGTGTTGATCTTGCGTGCCGCTTCAAATTCTTTGAAAACCGTCTTCCAGTCTGCTCCGCGGCGATCGAGTATCTCAAGGAAACAAGTACAGTCTTCGAACCCGCAATTCAATCCCTGGCCGAAGAACGGAACAATCGCATGAGCCGCGTCGCCTAACAGCAAGGATCTACCTTCTACGTGCCAGGGAGAGCATTTAATCGTCACCATGGATCCAGTTGGGTTAGCAAAATAATGGTCAGCGAGCGCCGGCATCAAAGGAAGTACATCCGGAAATCGGGAACGAAAGAACTCGACTACGTCGGAAGCTGTTGCCAGCATGTCGAAGCTGTCGGCACCTTCGAAGGGCAAAAACAGGATGCAGGCAAACGTGCCGTCGATGTTGGGCAGCGCGATCAACATGTAACGGCCCCGAGGCCAGATGTGAAGAGCGTGCTTGTCGAGAAGATGTTTGCCACCGGGGCCCGCTGGAATCGTCAGTTCTTTGTAACCGTAGTCGAGATACTGCTGCGAAAAGTTGAACCGGTTCAGCTTGAGCATTTCGGTGCGAATAGCCGAAGCCGACCCGTCGCAGCCGATTACAACCTCGGACTGGATGGTTGTTTCTTCTGCCATCTCCTCATGGCGTAGTCGGAGGGCTCCGGTTTTCACATCTAATCCCGTACAACGCTGCTGGAAGTGTATGCTCACGCCCTTCGCTTCCGCCGCATTCATCAGAGCAATGTTCAATGCGGCGCGGGAAATCGAATGGATGACCTCGGCGTCGTCTTTACCATAAGGCTGAAAGGTAAGGTCTCCGGTCACCGAGTGCATCATTCTGCCCTTCATGGGGATGATGATCTGGCTCATCGCGTCCCACAGTCCCGCCTCGGCAAGCGCATGAATTCCACGCGTCGACAGCGCGAGGTTGATAGAACGTCCCGCGCTCACTGGTACACGACGCATGTCCGGCCGGCGTTCGTAAATCTCAACGCGGAAACCGCGCTTTACCAGGGAAGTTGCAAGCAGGGGACCGTTCAATCCGGCGCCGATCAATGTGACTGTAGCGGGTCTACGGTGCATGGAAGAATGAGTCTTAACTGGGATTGCCTACGAGAGACTGCGACCGGTCCAATCATTCTGTCAACAACGTCCTGGCTTCCCACAATTCCGGGAAGAACTTCTTCTCCAGCGTGAGTTTGAGGTAGGACGACCCCGCGCTGCCGCCCGTTCCCATGCGCACTCCAATTGTGCGTTCCACCAGCTGAATGTGACGGAGCCTCCAGCTCACGACAAGTTCGTCAAATTCCGTGAGGCGCTCGCACACGTCAATCCAATCGCGATGGTGCGTCTCGTCCTTGTACAAAGCAAGGATTGCACGGGCGCGAGCATCGAATTGTTCCTGTTCCGTTGCCCCATCCTTAGGCCTTGCAAGTTTGCCCATAGCGCGGAGAGCTTCAAAAAAAACATCATGAAGCGAAGGCTCCCGCAGTCGGCGTTCAAGCTGCGCATGAGCCTCTCGCGTGGGCTTGTGATAGCGGAGCATTTTGTCGTCCTTCAAGCCGCACAGGAATTCTAGTTCGCGAAACTGTTCAGACTGAAATCCGCTGGCCGGCTCCAGCTTCGCGCGAAACGCCAGAAAGTGCGTCGGAAGCATGGTTTCGAGGATCGTAAACTGCTCTACCAGCACCCGCGTGATTTCGGTGCAGCGGCGAAGCAGGCGCGCCGCCTCGTACACCTCATCCCGCGAGTTCGGATTTCCCCCCGCCGTGCGCAGATTCGCGACCACTGCGTCCAGATCGTGCAGCAGTTCTTTGAACCAGAGTTCGTAAGTCTGGTGCACGATGATAAATAGCAATTCGTCGTGATGTTGCGGTGAAGATTGGGGATGCTGCAGGTCGAGTAGTTCGGGAACTTTGAGGTACGAACTGTACGTGAGTTGTTCGGAACTTGGAGTGATCGGGGAATGGGCCACGACAGAGTCCTTGCCCGAGTCCTTGCTTTTCGCACCATCAACATTTTTCGCACGATCAATATGCAGGAATTCCGTCGCGTTGCCGCCCAGCAACTTGGCCTTTGCCTGCAACGGGAATTGGCTGCCGCGAATGAGCGATCCCACGCGCTCCTCCCCCAACGGAAAAGGGTAATCAGAACCAAGCATTACCCGGCCGGTTCCCATTGTTCCCACCAGAAACTCCAGGGCACGTTCCTCAAAGACCGCCGAATCCACGTAGAAGCGATCGAGATATCGGCTCGGAGCGAGCTCGCAGACTCCATGCGCCACAGGATGATGATGCCAGGCATTTTCCAATCGTCCCAAGAGAAACGCGAAGCTTCCTCCTCCGTGCGCAAAGCAGATGCGCAAATTCCGCGGCAGTTTATCGAACGCTCCGCCCACAATCATTGCCACGATGCCGAGCTGTGTTTCGGCGGGCATCCCGACTGTCCAGGGCATCATGTACTTCGGCATCCGAAGCTGGCCCAACATGTCCCAGGGATGAACCAAAACGGCCGCGCCCTCGTCCGCACAATGGTGCAGAAATGTCACGATGCCGGGGTCGTCGAGGTTCTTGTCGCCAACGTGATTTCCGATTTGCACCCCGAGATGCCCCGCGCCCATGCATCGGCTAACCTCCGCGCATGCGGCATCGATGTCTTGCAACGGAACCTGGCAGAGTGACTTCAGTCTCCCGTTTCCGTGGGCGCAAAGCTCAAGCGCTGCATCGTTGAACAAGCGCGCGCAATCGAGTGCATGTTCGACCGGACGATCGTAGGCAAACAGTATCGGCGTGGCGGACATCACTTGCATATCCACGCCGTCGCGGTTCATCTCCTCGAGCCGTACTTGGGGATCCCAGCAAGCGGAATTGATGTGACGGAAGAAGCGGTCTCCGACCATGACGTCTGCTTTACCGGTCTCGGTGTACTTAATCCACGGCCAGTTGGGTGTGCCGTAGCGCTTCGCCAGATCAGGCCATGCGCTAGGGAAGAAATGATTGTGGATGTCGATAACGCGCATCGCTACTGTTTGCCGGGATGAATCGTACCGCAATGTTTGCACTTGCGGAGAGCTTCATTACTGTAGAACTGATCGAAAAGCGGCGGTAAGTCTTTAACGATGCTCTTCAACTTCACCTCCGCCCGATGCACCAATTGATGGCAGTTCTGGCAATACCATTCAAATCCATCAATAGAACCTTCCGGGCGCGGCATCTCTACGACCACGCCAATGCTCCCTGACTGCCGCTGGGGAGAGTGCCGCATGTGTTTCGGCAGAAGAAAAATCTCGCCCTCCTTGATCGGGATTTCGAGCGGCGGCTTGCCGGGCGTTTGCATGATGCGCAGAAAAATGTCGCCTTTGAGCTGATAGAAAAATTCCTCTGTGGGATCGTCGTGAAAATCGCGCCGCTGATTAGGCCCGCCGACGACCGTCACCATCATTTCGCCGTCTTCCCACACTTGCGCATTCCCCACCGGGGGCTTGAACTTTTCTTTGTTCTCTTCAATCCAGGCCTGAAAATTAAAGGCCTTCAGGCTTTGTATGGACGGCATAGCGCCTCCTATTTCACCGGCTTATACGCCATGGCACGGATCTCAATCAGCAATTGCGGATGGGGTAATTGGTGCACTGCTACCGTGGTGCGCGCGGGACCATCGTACCCAAAGTATTCCCCGTACACCTCGTTGTATCCGCTGAAATCATTCATATTCACAAGGTACGTAGTTATTTCAACAACATCTTCGAGTTGCGCGCCGGCGCTTCGCAGGATGTCGCGGACGTTCTCGATCACAGCTCGAGTCTGTGCCCGGATATCGAGACACGTGGTTCCGAGTTCATCCACTTGGGCTCCGGCAATCGTGTTGTCGGCACGACGCGCACTCGTTCCCGACACCAGCAGAAAGTCTCCGGCACGTTTGACGTGGGGATACTTGCCCCGCGGTTTCGCTTTTCCCTCAACGATTTTGCTCTCGATCGTACCCATGCCAGATGACGGAATCCGCCTCGGGACCTCGAACCTCAAAGCCGGACGCAAATATTGTTGAGCTCCGAATAAAAATTCAACGAATGAATTCCGCCTTCCCGGCCGATGCCAGAAAGCCCAACCCCGCCAAATGGAGTTCTCAAATCGCGCAGAAACCAGCAGTTCACCCAGGTAATGCCCACATTCATCTGCTGCGCTACACGATGCCCGCGCTTCAAATTGGTCGTCCAGATGGACGCTGCCAGTCCGTATTTCGTGTCGTTGGCCATTACTACCGCTTCTTCGTCAGTGTCGAAAGGAGCTATGTGGCACACGGGCCCAAAGATTTCCTCTTTTACACAGCGCGCCGATTCGGCCAGTCCAGTATAGATCGTTGGCTGGACGTAAAAGCCTTTGTCGAGAGCGTTGCCGAATTCGGGGAAGCCGCCGCCGGTCACGAGCGCAGCTCCTTCTTCGCGCGCCAGTTTGTAGTAGGAAAGCACTTTGTCTCGATGCTGCGACGAGATCAGTGGGCCCAGGTTTGTGCTCTCTTCCATCGGGTCTCCCAGTCGCAAGCTCTCGGCCTTCTGTTTCAATGCGTTGACAAATCGCTCAAAAATTACCCGCTCCACATATACGCGCTCAACGCACAAGCACACCTGGCCGGTGTTCAAGAAAACGGCCTCACTCAATCCATTTATCGCCTCTTCAAAATCGCAGTCCGCAAAGACGATTGCAGCATTCTTGCCGCCTAGTTCGAACGAAACTGGTTTGACCGAGGGCGCCACCGCCTTCATAATTGCCGCTCCGGTTCGCGACTCACCGGTAAACGTCACGGCATTCACATCAGGGTGCTCGGTCAGAAACTCGCCTGCCGAATTCGGCCCAAAACCGTGCACGACGTTGTAGACGCCGTTCGGGATTTCGGCCTTCTGCATGACCTCGGCCAGCAGCGTCGCAGTTGCCGGAGTCTCCTCGGAGGGTTTCACAACGACCGTGTTTCCACAGGCGAGAGCAGGAGCCACTTTCCATGTTAATAACAGCAGCGGAAGGTTCCACGGGGTAATGACGGCGACCACGCCCAAGGGTTTGCGGACAGCATAGTTCAGCCCACTCTTGCCATCCGGGGTTTCGGTTTGAAACGACTCCAGCCCCGCCATCTTGATGGCGTCGGCGAATACACGAAAATTAGCCGCTGCCCTTGGAACATCGAGCCTCGAAGCCAGGGCTTTGGGTTTGCCGGTATCCTTGACTTCGGCCTCAACGAAACAATCGAACCTCGATTCAATCGCGTCCGCAACCTGGTGTAATCTCGCGGCGCGCTCGCGTGTTCCCAGCGTGCCCCACTCGCCCTGCAATGCTCGCCGGGCGGCGGCTACCGCCTCGTCAACTAAGTCCTCGTCGGCCTCAGTGACGTGCGCGATCAGGGTGCCGTCGGAGGGATTAATATCGTCGAACTCCCGCTCGCCGCGCACGAATTGTCCATCAATGTAATTCAGAATGGACTTCACGAGGTTCCTTGATTTCTGGACCACCGGCAGATGGAGACCCCAAAACGCAACGTTCGTTGATCTGACTTGCCGTAGCTAGCCAAATGTCTCAGCATCCCGAAGGGCTACGCCGCGCTGGTCCTTGGCCGATACGATTGGATCGCCTCTGAGTTCCCAATTGACGTTCACGTCAGGATCGTTCCACGCTAAAGTGCGCTCGTGTTCCGGAGCGTAGAAATCAGTAGCCTTGTAGAGCACATGAGCCTTTTCCGAGGTCACGTAAAATCCGTGCGCAAAACCGGGTGGAATCCACAGCATGCGCTTGTTGTCGCCGGACAGCCGGACCGCCTCCCAGCGACCGAAGGTTGTCGAACTCCGGCGCAGGTCGACGGCGACATCAAGGATTTCGCCTTCGACAGCGCGAATTAGTTTCCCTTGCGGCTGTTTCACCTGGTAGTGCAGGCCGCGCAGAACGTTCCGGCTTGAGCAAGAGTGATTGTCTTGCACAAAGCCATCAACAATTCCGATTTCCGCCATGGCGCGTTGGTTGTAGCTTTCGAAGAAGAAGCCCCGCTCGTCGCCAAACACTCGCGGCTCCAGCACGAAGACGCCGGGCAGAGAAGTCGGAAGTTTTTTGATTGCATCCATCGCGTAGTGAAGTGCATGGACCGCACTCATTTCAGAATACTTTCTCCCGCAAAAGTTGCAGCAGGTACGTTCCGTAACTGTTGTTCTTCATGGAGCGGCCGATTCTCTCCACCTCTTCCGCCGCAATATAGCCAGAACGATAGGCAATTTCTTCGGGACACGCCACCATCAGACCCTGTCGCTTCTCGATCGCCTGAATGTAAAGTGACGCATCCATCAGTGATTCATGCGTGCCGGTGTCCAGCCAGGCCATCCCACGCCCCATCACTACCACCTCTAACTGGCCTTTCTCGAGGTACGCCTTATTGACGTCGGTGATTTCCAATTCTCCGCGCGCACTCGGCTTCAGCGACTTGGCGATCTTCACGACCTGATTATCATAGAAATAAAGTCCAGTAACGGCATAGCGGGATTTCGGGTGCGCCGGCTTTTCCTCGATGCTCAAGGCTCGCCCGTTTCCATCAAACTCCACCACGCCATAGCGCTCGGGATCGTGAACCGGGTAGGCGAATACTCGCGCTCCGTGGTTTGTCTTGGATGCCTCTCGCAAGTCTTTGGCGAGATCGTGTCCGTAAAAAATGTTGTCTCCCAGGATTAGCGCGCAACTGCTGTCGGCGATAAACCCATCTCCCAGCAAAAATGCCTGTGCGATTCCTTCGGGTTCTTGCTGTACTTGATACTGCAAATGAATGCCGTACTGGCTCCCGTCTCCCAGCAGTGCCTGAAATTTTGGCACGTCGTCGGGAGTCGAAATAATCAGGATGTCCCGGATGCCCGCCAGCATGAGCGTGCAGAGCGGGTAATAAACCATAGGCTTGTTATAAACGGGCAGCAAGCTCTTTCCCATGGCGTGCGTTATGGGATAGAGTCGAGTGCCAGATCCTCCGGCCAGAATGATTCCTTTGTATTGCGTGCTCTCGTTCGTCATCAGGACTGCATCCGCCTTTTTCGCGTTGTGCCAAGCCTTCTTGATTCACCAATAACTAAACCGAATAGTGAGCTGCAATCCATTGCCGGTAGCTGCCGCTGGTCACATCGCGGACCCAGCCTTCATTTTCAAGGTACCACCGAACCGTTTTGCGAATGCCGGTCTCAAACGTTTCTTTCGGCCGCCAACCCAGTTCGCGTTCAATCTTGCGTGCATCCATCGCATACCGGCGATCGTGACCTGGCCGATCTTTTACAAACGTTACCAACCCACGGCGTGAGGCGCCGAGCCGCGGCGCCATCTCGTCCACAATGTCGCAGATAGTCTCCACAATCTCCAGATTTCGCTGTTCGTTGCTGCCGCCAATGTTGTAAGTCTCTCCCGGTAGCCCTCGATCCAGCACCGTGGCAATAGCCTCGCAATGATCGTCTACATAAAGCCAGTCCCGGACATTCTGTCCGTCGCCATAGACCGGAAGCGGTTTGCCGTCCCGAGCATTCAAGATCATTAACGGAATCAGCTTTTCCGGAAATTGAAATCGTCCATAATTGTTCGAACAGTTTGTGGTGAGCGTGGGCAATCCATAAGTATGGTAATAAGCCCGGACCAGGTGATCGGACGCTGCCTTCGACGCCGCATAGGGGCTGTTCGGCGCATAAGGCGTGCTCTCACAAAAGGGGGCGTCGTCCGGTCCCAGAGAACCGTAGACTTCATCCGTGGAAACATGCACGAAGCGGAAACGGACACGCTCCTGGTCGGGCAGTGCCGTCCAGTAGGCCCGCGTCTCTTCTAACAGAGCGAAAGTCCCATCTATGTTTGTGCGAATGAAATCGTCCGGCCCGCGGATCGAGCGATCCACGTGACTTTCGGCCGCAAAGTGCACGATCGCCCCGGGCTGATGGTGCTTCAGAAGCCGATGGACCAGATCACGGTCTCCGATGTCGCCATGCACGAACTCATAACGTCGGTCACTGGCGATGCTTTCCAGATTGCGCAGGTTTCCCGCGTATGTGAGCTTGTCCAGGTTTACGATTGAGCCCGTGTCCCTCTCCACCATCTGCAGGATAAAGTTGGAACCGATGAAACCTGCGCCACCCGTGACAAGAATTGAGTTGTGCATGAATGAGGTTAGAGTCTCGCCTGCCGCCACCCGCCCGGGTGCCTCTGCTCTCTGCCGAGCTTTCAATTGTAATAAAAAAGGACGGGATTGGCCCCGTCCTTCTAATGGGAATGGTTTCTCGTGAATTCCCGCCGGAATCCAAGTGACCAACATCAAAGCCACTGGAGCCCTGGGCCGGGCCATGCGTTGCGATGCTACCCCGCGATGCGCTTAGCCCTGGCAGCAGCCTCGGTCGCCGCCTCGACTCGCGTATTCGGCTTCTTCGCCGAAGTCTGCGGACTTCCCCCACCCGTGACTGTGAAGTAGACCCGCTCGATATTCTCAGCAATCGTGGGCCAGAGATATTGCTCACGAATCCTGGCCTTCGCCGCCCGGCCTCCGGCCTCACGGACCGCTGGATTCGCAATCAGGAAGCGCAGCCTGTCCGCCAAGTCCGTTGCATTGCCGTGCTGAAACGTGAATCCCGCTTCGTCGACGAGTTCGCGGTTCTCGGGGATGTCACTGGTGAGAACACACAAGCCGGCGCCCATCGCATCAAGCAGCGCGAGAGACAGCCCTTCCACGTCCGAAGGAAGGACAAACACCATAGCGTTTGTCAGCAATTCATCGAGCGTTTCTCCGGAAACCCAATCCAGCATCAGAATCCGCTCGCTCGCATGAGTTTGCAACTCGCGGGTGTAGTCATCACAGTAACTTGACCCTCCGGCCAGTACCAGCCTCACGTTGGTGTCGAGTTGCCCGTAGGCCTCGACGAGCAGGTGGCAGCCCTTCTCAGGCGAAAATCGCCCCAGAAATAAAATGTACTTGCCTTGTTCGAGCCCCCATTCAAGAATTTTTTTCGGTTCCCGCCGCTCCCGCAGGACCCCGCCGTTCGGTACATAGAAAGTTTCAACGCCATGTTCCTTACGGTAGTGCTGCCGCAGCGCTTGTGATACCACCATTGTCCCGCTGGGGAGCTGTACGGACGCACGTTCTCCCAGGCGGAGCACCCGCGAAGCCAGCCACCCCCATTTCCTACGTTGCCAATCCAGCCCTTGAACAGTAACCACAGTCTTTTTCCCGAAGAGGCGCGGCAAAAAGGAAAACAGAGCGGGCCCCAGCGCGTGGTAGTGCACGACGTCACACTTTTGCGTTAGCACGTGAGCCGTGCTCAAGATCGTGTGTACCACCGTTTCCCAGTGCTTGGATCGGATCGTGGGCAGCCGTATCAATCGCATGCCATTGTGTCTGGTCAGCGAGGGCGTGAAGTAGGTGCGGCAATACACTGTCACCTCGTGTCCCATTTGCGCCATGCGTGCACCGACCTCTTCGTAGTACGCTTCAATTCCGCTGTACTTCGAGATCACACCGCGCCCGCCAATAAAGGCGACTCGGAGCTTCCGCTTTTGCGAGGCGACGAAGGCCATTTCGCGACTTGACGCCGCAATTGCCGACGGCTGAATCCGACCCCAGGGCGGGACTTGGGAGGTTGCAACCAGTGCAGGACCGGTCGCAGTCTTCTTTTTCTTCAGCGCAATCTTCTTCGTTGCAATCGTCCGCTCGTACAAACCCAACAGGGCTTGATAGTGGACTGCGGGAGTGTAGAGCTCTCGAACCAGCTGCCACCCCTTGCGGCCCATCTTTTCGGCCAGATCCGGTTGGGAACCAAGCGCTCGTATAGACGCTGCGAGTTGATTGACGTCTCCCATCGGATACAAGAGCCCGGTTTCGCCTTCATGCACCAGTTCTCGGCGCGACCCCAAGTCGGATGCGACTACCGCCCTTGCTTCCGCATAGGACTCAAGAATTGTCTTGCCCAGCGTTTCATAGGCGTGAGAAGGCAGCACGGTGAATCGGGATTGAGCAATCAGTGCATGGAGTTCGGATCCACGGGCGTGTCCCACAAATTGCACGTTCGTCAGGCCCAGCCCAGCTGCCAGATCATGCAACTCACCACGTTGCGGTCCATCTCCAGCGATGATCAGACGCATGCCGGGTACCAGCTTCATGGCACGCACCAGGTCGCCGACACCTTTTTCCGGTGACAATCTTCCGAAATAGAGCAGTGGGGCATCATTCGCCGCGCTTGGCCCAACCTGGGATGGCATCGTCTGAAAATGCGGAAGAACCTCGAATTTTTCCGCGCTCCACCCGTGCTCGACGAATTTGTCGCGCACAAATTGGCTGGGCGCCAGGAAGCGGTCCACACACTTCCCGTAAGTCCCCAGCCATCGATGAACATAAGCTTCCGCCACCAGCGTCATGCGCGCGCCCACGCCCGGATAACATTTGACCATCAGCATGTGCCAGAATTCGCCGCCCTTGCACGCCTCACAGGACTCACCCTGCGACACCATGTTGTAGCTGGGACACAATAGTTTGAAATCGTTCAGGTGATACACCACTGGAACGTTCTGGGCCTTGAGTTCGAACAGGATCGATGGCGAAAGATGGTGGTAGATGTTTCATATGTGTGCCACATCTGGCCGGAACTCTTTGATCATGGCCCGAATGCGCCGGCGAGCATCGCACGAGTAGACTGCGTGAGCCGCCAGCTTCGCCTTATGCCACGCTCCGTGTTGGTTTTTGAAGTCGATATGTGGAACAAAATGGTGATCGTAGGCCGTGGGCTCGCCTCGCGGATCGGCCATGGAAAAAAGCGCCACCTCGTGGCCATGGGAGCGCATCAATTCCATCAGTTCGAACAGGTAAACCTCGGTGCCGCTGAAAGCAAAGTTATATTTGTTGCAATACAAGATCCTCATCACGAAACCTCCGACCTTGTGGGACGGTCCGCTGGATGAACACGTTGCCGAACGACTCCAGGTTCTGGGTGCGGTTGAAGTTGTGGCGAACTTGCACCCTGGCCCCATGCCGGATCCAGTCGAGTTGCTTCGCCGCGGAAAGAATGTGAGGAGATTGATCGGGACGCTGGTGCGCGTGCAAGAGCGAGTGGATGAAGAGAAGCCGTGCGACAAAATCGGCCAGCGATCCAGGTTTGTACAGAAAACCCGTCTTGCCGGCAATGACGAGCTCTGGGATACCCGTGATCTCCGGCGCCAGCACAAGCTTGCCGCTTGCCATAGCCTCCATCAGCACCAGGGGAATTCCTTCGCTGCGGCTGGTAAGCACAACCACGTCGGCCCGCGCGTACAATGAGTCCGTCTGTTCGTTTGACACGTGGCCTAGCAGCCGTACCCGTTCCCTGAGTCCGTACTTCCGAATCAGCGATTCCAGATTGCTGCGTTCTGACCCTTCGCCGGCTATCAAACAGTCGACCTTGAGGCCACAGGCGCGGAGTTGGGCACAGGCGCGTACTAGAAACGCATGATCTTTGACTGCATGCAGTCGTCCCACAGCGAGCACGGAGAGATCGAAACTCGGTTTGTCGGTACCGATCCGACGCGCAAGGCCTGGGAGCCCTCTACATTCGGGAAGACACACCCCTAGCCGGGATACCACAACCTTTTTGGCTTCAACCGCTGGATATTGTTGGAGAATGTAGCGCCGGTTATATTCCGAAACCGTGAGGCAAAAGCGGCAATTCTCAAGCTTGGCGTCGAGATATGTCCCATGCAGCAACAAGTCTGATCCATGCAAGGTCATGCTGAAGCTCACGTCCAGAAATCGCGCCGCTGCCATCGCGATCCACGACCCGAAATACCCGTGGTGTGCGTGAATATGCTCGACCCCGCGACCTTCCAATAGCAAGGCGTAACACGCCCCCAACCACGTGTGCGCGAGTGCCTTGATCCGCTGCATCGGGGACTCGCGGCCTCGCAGAAGAATACGTCGTATGAGATCCGCAATCCGATCCCAATGACGGATGCACAGCCAAAGGGCGCGCATCAGGGTGATTACTCGAAGCGGTTGCAGCACCACCGTTTCCAATCCCGACTCCTGGTGAATACCGTCACGTGAAGTGGCCTTCCTTACACTTCCTGGGATGACTTGAACCCCGCGGCTCCGTAACTCTTCGATTTCTGCCGTCACGTAGGGCTCGACGGCAGAAGGAAATTGACTCGCGAGATAGGCGATGGTTGACATAAGAAGTGGGGCGCGAAACTCAGATGCTCTTCAGAGGACGGACCTCTTGGGATGGCGGTCCCGGGCTACCGCGCTTTCCTCCGTTCTCCGCCGTTGCGCGGCGAGCATTCCCGCCATGGTGAAGAGCAGCCCATTCACAAACTGATAGTTCATGACTACCAACGCGGCATTTATCCAGTACACTCCGAGAAGGAGCGGCCACAAATTGTGGAAGCGCCGGTCAAGAAAAACCTTGGACTCCCCTCGTGGAATCGAGCCGCGGCCCAGGCGCCAGATCTCCCCCATCAGCCACGCATACAGGGCCAGCCCGGCGATGCCATGCTCGACTAGTAGTTCAAGGTAGGTATTGTGCGGATACAGCACGCTTTCCTTGTACCCGCTAACGTGACGCGCCAACTCGCCCGGCATCTGATTGACGCCCCATCCGGTTAACGGCCGCTCCAGAAACATTTGCCATCCGCCGGTATAGACTGCTTCCCGAAAATCCACCGGTCCACGCTCTTGCATGCGCTCGGTCAGAGTGCTCTGCAATTCTGGATTGCTCACAACGATCAAGAATCCAGCCCCACCCACGATGGCTAGGCCTAGGCACGCCTTTCGTAGAGTGCCGTTCCGAGAGCGCACGATCAATAAGAGCATCGTGGCCCCAAACGACAACCACACGGCCCGAGTCATCGTGGCCAGGATTGCCACGGGCACCGACCCAAGCAGGAGCGCGGCCTTCACGCCCCGCACCGTGCCGCGGCGAAATGAGTGCCAGGCCAGAAGGCCAAGGAGGTTGAGGGAGACCCCATTGGCCACAGCCTGCAACAGCGGCCCCCGTGCCCGGTCGGCGTGGTAGCCAAGGCTCGCATCGAGAATGAATTGGGGGAAGATCAACTGCTTCGCTCCCGCAAGAAAAGCGACGGCTGTGAAACTCAAATAAGCGAGAACCAACAGCGCAAAGATCTCGAATTGCCGGAAGAATCTTTCCTCCGTGAACACCATGCCCGCCAGATGAAACAACGTGAACGGCACAATAAACTTCGCCGCAATGAGGCTCCATGTCTGATTATCGAAGGGCTGTCCGGCAACACTCGTCACGGCGAGAACGGTGAGTGCCACCATAGGCACCGTAGCTCGCTCTATCCTCACAAGACGCTGGCGCAGGACTAGCGCCTTGCCCACCACGGCAAGCACCAACAGCCCGAACGCCACGCGATCGACTTCATAGAAGGACACGTCCGGATGTCGAAACAGCATCGCCGCCAACGCTGCTAAAAACAGTAAGGACGGCAGCGCCATAATCGCCTGGAGCGGCCGCAGTAGGACCGCCACGGCCCCCCCCGCGACCTCCTCCGGCCATCTGACTGGGCTGGCCACGCGCAGAGAAGTTGACTGCATCAGTCCCCACTCCCTCGAATCACGGCCACTATCGTCTTCAACAAGATCTTCGTGTCCAATCCCAGAGTCCACGTCCGGATGTATTCCCGGTCTAGTTCAACGCTGCGCTGGAAAGAGGGGTCGCCTCGGGCAGTCACCTGCCATAGGCCAGTAATCCCAGGCGTGACGTCGAGGCGTGCAAGGTCCTCAATGTCATACGCTGCAAAATCGTCGAGCGGATGCGGCCGAGGACCCACCAGACTCATCTCGCCCTTTAATACATTCCAAAATTGAGGAAGCTCATCCAGGCTGAACCGGCGCAGAAAACGCCCCGCCCGTGTGATCCGCGGGTCGTCGGCGATCTTGAAAATTGCTCCCGAGCGCTGATTGCGGTGTCGCAGACTATTTTTCAAAGCGTCCGCATTGCTCACCATCGTGCGGAATTTGTAACAGCGGAACAGCCTGCCCTTGCGTCCTGCCCGTTGTGCTGCATAGATCACCCGGCCGCTCGACTCGAGTTTGATGAGAGCTGCAACCACGATCAACAACGGAGCCAAAACCAGGAGGGCAACGCTCGCTCCCACTACGTCCACAACCCGTTTTGTAGCTAACCCCGCGACTGGCAAGCGCTCGCGATGGAGGCAGATTACTGGCAACTTGCCCAGCCTCTCGACCTCGGGTCCCGCGGGCTGGCATCCGAAAAGGTCGGGCACGATCTCCACGTCCAAGCGCAGCCTCCGGGCTTCGTGCAGCACACGGAGCGTTAATCCTCGGTCGTGCGGAGCCGCGAGAATCACCTTGTCTATAAATCCCTTACGTGCCAGGCGCGCCAGACTGCTGACCTCTCCAATTACGCCGTCGCCCGTAGCCCTTTCGTCGTCCAAAAATCCACAAATCGCGCGCCCTTCTTCGGGATGGTCTCGCACATGCGTCGCCACTCGCCGCCCCACCCCTCCTGCTCCTACGACAAGGACGTTCCGCCTCTCGCATCCCCGCTTGCCCACGCGGCGCTCTCGCTGTAGCTCATTCCACCGCCAGGCAAAAAGAGCGCAGAAATTTAACAGGCCGGCGCTGGCAACAACACCGTTCATACTTGGAAGTGCGCCTTGCATCTGGTACGAAACACACAGCAGCGCCGTCGCCCACAGAGTCGCTTTTCCCAACGCCCGAGCCTGCTGCCGGAGGTCGCAACTGCGTTCGTATAGCCCCTCGGAGTATCCCAGCAGCGTGATCAGCGCCGCATGCAACAATGCGATTCCTAGGAGTTTGGCGGGCGCGAGTGGTTCTATAGCTTGCTCAAACGGACGTACTCCTGTAGGCGCGGTTTGAGTTAACAGTGAGACTGCTCCCACGAAAAGCCAATTCAGCCCTACAAGCACGAAATCCACTGCTAACAGCCACAGCCATCTCGCACCTTCTCTAGTTTTCAAGGGGTTTGGAAGGATGAGCCCCAGTGCAGTTTCCGAAAACGTCTTCGTCGCAGGATCTTCCGATGCGGGCCACGCCTCTTCCGCGGGAAATTCGAACTTCGGCCTCACCGAGCGTGGTGGCTTCTTCAGGCTTCCACGAAAGTGCGGCGCCACGCCGGGGATCAACCGCGCGGCCCACTCGGCTCCTTGGGCTTTCTGGTGCCTGGGATTTAAGAGAGAAGGAGACACGATTCAGACCAGTTCCAACTGGTAACCCCTGATCTCGACGGCCAGCAAATTCGCAATCGACTCCATCGAGATCACGACCTGCCGGGGCAAAGCTTTATGCTCAGGCTTTTTGCTGGGATGATGCACTAATGAGACGGGTCACAACCTCCGGTAGATTCCTTCCGGAATCGGAAACCTTCTACCGGTCAGTACCATTCCAAGAACTCGCACGTCTGCCCCATCAAGGGTGCCCTTGATTTTCCGAGCGGCAGCCCGCCGTGTCCGGTGAGCTTCCAAGACAAGGATGATTCCGTCCGCTGACCGTCCCAAGGCTGCGGCCTCGCTCGACTCGCCCGCGGGCGGGCCCTCGACAATCGAGTACTCAAACTCGCGACGAAGCTTCGCTAGGTATCCATTCAGAGACATGCTCGGCACCAATTCATCGCCGCCACGGAGGATTTTGCTCTGCAGCAGCATCCAAAGATTACTTCGCACCTGAGTAGCGAACCGAAGCAAGGGCGTAGCGCTCCCTTCGATTCCGGGCCAGGTTCTCTCCCGGTCCGTCCCCATTCCTTGACAGTTCTGCGTCCCTCGGCCCACCACAGCGACGCCACTTGATGTCTCCAGCGCCAGAGCTTCTCCTATTTGGCGGCAGATACTGGCCACATCCGTCCCCGACTCGGCGGCGGTCAGCACTATCTGTCGGACCGGACGCGCAAGGCTCGCAAAAAATACTTGCCGGACGAGGCCCCAGATTTGCTCCCGGGCAAAACTTTCCGGATTCCATCTGCTGACCTCGAGACTCGCCACACCTTGCCGGCGGGCGCCTGTCGTCTCCGCCGCACTGGCCAGGTCAGAGGATTGGAACGCGCCCAGGCTCATGAGACACTCCTCCACGCGGAGAGCGACCTCTTGCTCGTTTTTCCCGGCAATGATGCCAAAACCGGAGCATTCAGATAAGTGAGCGCTTCATCAGGCGTGCGGAATGCTGGGTCCAGGTAGTCCACGGCAAAGGCGGCGGCCGTGCCGGACGTCCCGGCGACCGCAAATCCAACCATCAGCACCACCCACGCGGACCACACTGGGAGTGCCGGGACCACCGGTTGCTCGGCGATCACGACATTCACGATGCCTCTTTCGTCCAGGGCATCGTCCATGCGTGCCTCCTCCCGTTTTTTCACATACAACAGATAGCTCTCCTGCGCTGCTTTTTCCGTGCTGATCATGTCATCCTGGTCAACGGCGTCTTCCCCGAATCTTCTGGCCAATGATCGATATGCGACAATTTGCGCGCTCGTCGCCGCCACTCTTTCTTCTAAGCCTCTCAACTGCACTCGATCGCGTTGCAACTCGGCCTTGGCCCACTCGTAGTTCGCACTCTTGTCTGTCGTTTCGTCTCGAACCGGGTTTAGGGCCTCGGCTGCGATGGCAGCCTTCGCCTGCGCAATTTGCGCATCGGCCTCCTGGACGAACCGGTGAGTCGGTTCAAATTTCGTGAGCAGCTGAATCCGGTGCAGTTCCAACTCAAACAGGCTCGATTTCAGCGCTTTCAGAAGCTCCGGATTGTCAGCGGTGCGAATTTGCGTTGTTGTGCGTTCCGGCAGAGTCGTCAGTTGTGACTCCAGTTCCTGGGCCCGGCGTCGTGTTTCCGCCAGTTCTATCTGTGCTTGCCTGTAGTTCGCATCTACATCACTCAATCTCTGCAACGCCAGGTCGCGTTGCTGCGCCGCCGATACCACTCCCTTGCTTGAGGTGAAGCGCAGAAGATTGCGCTGAGCCCTTTCCAATTGTTGTCGGGATGCATTCGTCTGTTGCTCGAAGAACCGGGATTCGCCGTTGGGACGGTGAACCTCTGTATGTTTTTCCAGGTAGACATGGGCCAGGGACTGCAACACCTTTGCTGCCCGCCTGGGATCCCCCGAGCTATAGCTCACCGCGATCAGGTTGGTCTTCCGGATCGGCTCGATAGACAGCCTCTTGGCGAGGCGCCGCATCGCTCGTTCCACTCGAACAGCCTGGTTCTCACCCGGCCTCAAGAAGTGCAACCAGTCGTGATTGGCCAAGCCACTGCTCTCGACGACCTTGCGCAGAATCTCGTCACCTCTGAGCAACTCCACTTCAGAACTTAATTCTTCCTCGGTGACGGCCATTCGAGTCAGGTCGACCGGGGCGCTTTCCTGCGCCGTCACCGGAGCATCTGCGCGTCCTCGCCGCACCAAGAGCTTGATGTGGGCTTCGTACTTGACTCCGGCAAACGCGTAAAGCACCGCCGCTGCGAAAACCACTCCCGCGATCGAAACGAAAACCCTTCGCTGCCGAAATAGCACCATCGCAAGGTCGCGGACCGTCGGCGACGGCGACTCCATCTCCCTGCGCATTGGCTCTTCGTCGAGCATGTGGGTTGAACCTAGGTCTGTTTCTCAAAACTGGGCAGGATTTGCGTACATGCTCATCGAGGGTTTCGTCAGAAATCGGGCAATCTTTGAAATCGCATTCTGTGGAACAAAAACCAAATCGCCTGGGCGAAGGTGAGCGTCTTCCCTCAGGCTGTTCGTCTTCAGCATCTTTTTCAGATTGAGCACCCGCGTCTCGACCAGATCATCATCCACGCGCCGAAATAGCACTACCTGCGAGTGTTTCGCCTGCGAAGTCAGTCCGCCCGCGATCTCTACCGCCTCAGCGACGGTGGTGTCGGTGCGCAACTCGTACTTCCCGGGTCGCCCAACTTCCCCTCCCACAACGAAGTAGGGATGCTCGAACTCTTTCAGAGCCACCGCAACTTCCGGGTCATGCAGATATCCGCGGTAGGCCTGCCGGATGGCATCGCTGAACTCCGCCATGGTCAGCCCTTGCGCGTACACCATGCCCGCGTCCTTCACTGCCACGTAGCCGTCGGGCTGCACCATCAGGGTCTGGTTGAACTCCGGCGAGATCGTAAAAGTTACCTCCGCGACGTCGCTTGGTCGTAGCCGGTAGAGCGGACGGCGCTCCCCTCCGAGTAAAGGGTTTCCCAGTCCGTCCGCTCTTCCGGATTTTGCGGCCATTGGTTCACCGTCTCCCGCCCCAGCCCCGGTTAAGCCAGATTGGGAAGACTCCTTGTCTCCGCCCGAGTTCTTATTTTGACTTTCCTGGGCGGGAGCCGCCAAAGAGCAATGCAACACTAATAGCGCCAGCAACGTACGTCGGACGATGATGAAAGAACATCTCACTAGTTTTCCTCGCGCCGTACTTTCTACGGAAAGTCACCTGGTTGCTGCCAGTGCTACATGTCGCAAACTACAGCCAAAGGAATGGCCCGACAAGACATGGGAAGTGTTGTGCTCGAAAGTAGGGAAGCCTGCGGAGTTGGGAAAAGCCTGCAAGAGATTGGCAAAGGATGGCTTAGTGGCTTCTCCTGAAAGAGTTAGTGCGCCTGCAAGCAGCGCTTGCTTGTCTCGATTCTGAATTCGAGACGCGCTCGACGGGCTACCCACGAAAGTAGACTTGCATGTTCGGACTGTCACGCCAGGAGGAGCGGCAGTCAGTTCCAAGGCGGCAGTTGATTCGCGAGCATCAGAGGCCAAGGGAAGAAGAATCGCAATTCAGCGCGCCATCCGATTGCGCGTGCTGCACCTTTTTCCCACAGGCTCTCAGAATTCACCCAGAATTCCCAGGGTACGAGATTTTCGATTCCCGGTTTGAATGACGTACAACAATTATGTGATCTCCTTCCTTGTGAAGCACTTATCCAGTTCCCTAGAATCGACACCATCTGGTCACAAGTTGGGAGAAACCGTTTCATGAGTCCGTCAGCCGCCACTTCGGACGCCATCGGTGTCCTTGTCGTCGATTCCAACCGCTTGCAGGCACAATTGCTTACGAGCGCTCTGCGCCGTCATGCAGAGTTTCGCATCGCCACCTGCTCCATGGACATCGCTTCTCTTCTTCAGGCCTTTGCGGCCAGCCCCCCAACGTTGCCCTTTTGTCCCCGAATTCTTTCGTGGGCAATGCCGAGAATATGGCGGTTCTGCGCCACTATCATCTCTCTCATCCCGAAGTCTCTAAGGTTTTGCTGGTTGAGTCATGCGATCGTGAGATCGTTGTCAGCGCCTTCCGCTCCGGCGTCCGCGGGATCTTCTGCCTTTCGGAGTCCAGTCTCCGCTCGCTCGGCAAGTGTATCCAGCGTGTCGCACGCGGACAGATCTGGGCCGACACCGAACAACTGAGCTACCTGCTCGATCTAATTTCTGAGGTCCCATCGTTACGCGTGTTCAACTCGTACGGGGATCATCTTCTCACTCCGCGCGAAGAGCAGGTTGTCGCTCTAGTTGCCGAGGGTTTGGCTAATCGAGAGGTGGCGATGGAACTCAGGCTGAGTGAGCATACGATCAAGAAATACCTGTTCCGGATCTTCGATAAGCTTGGCATCTCGACGCGAGTTGAACTTGTCCTCTACGCAGTGAACCATGGAGACCCACGGCACGCCGAATTGCTCATGGGGATGGGCCGAAACTGCCGGGGACGCACTCCTTGCCCAATGCCGATTCCAAGCCGGGTCTGATAGCCAAGCCGCGTCGCTGGACGGTATTTGCCGCTGGCCTGTTGCTGTTGGCATTGGGTCTGGTCGTGATTTATACCAGCCGCGGCGCGTTCCTTAGCCCGCTCGCTCTGGTGGTTGTCGCCGCCATCGGTCTCGCGGCACTTCTACTCCAGCTGCGTCTGCGGCACAACGAAACCGCGCGGGTTCATTCCCCATTGTGGCTGAACGTGCTGGGAATAGTCTTCGCGGTTGTGGCGGTCGTTGCCGACATCATGCGTCCCAACTCGGCGTGGATGCTTATAGCCGCCCTCGCTGCGGTTTTTTGCTTCGCCATCAGCGGAGCGATCGTCTTGGATGGGCTGCGGAAGAACCGCGCCTGAGGCCGCGCTCTTGGTGTTAACCTGTCGCGGCGCTATGCCAAAGTAGCCGACGAAAATCGGCGCGCCGGTCGCAACTATGGTTTGAACTCCACCGCTACGGTAGTCTCCACGACGATCGGTTGACCGTTTACGTTGTAAGGCTCAAACTTCCACCAACGCAGAGCGTCCATCGCTGAGCGCGCCAGCACATCAGGCCCGTTCAGCGGCTTCATTGCCAATACCGACCCGTCCCGCCCCACCACTATGTCAAGAGCGATCACTCCTTGCAGTCCCGTCCCACGCGCAGTCTCTGGATACTGCGGCTCCACGCGATGGATCAACAGCCTCTCCATTTCCTCCGCCGGAACGTGCGCTTTCGGCTCCCCTGAAGCGGTCGAACGACCGGTCAATCCCGACTCCAGTTCTTCCCAGCCCCGGTTCCAGTGCCACCAGAGAACGGCCAGCAAAACGGTCGCTGCAATCAGCAGTGCGATCCACCCGCGGCCGCGCCACCTTCGGACTGGCCTACGCGGCCCGCCCGGCTTGCAGTCTCCTCGGGCATCGCTTTCGCGTTCTTCAATAATTTCGGTTGTGGTCGTGATGACAGCAGCTTCGGGCGGAGCTTTCATCTCCACCGCCCAATCTCGAATCGCAGCCTGTTGTTCGTTTGACAGACCGAGAAATTCCATCCCGCAGCGTAGCCGGTCGTGATGGCGCACCAGTGCCCGGGTACGCAGGGGATCCGCAGTCCCATCCAACCGAATTTCCATACCGACGGTTTCGCCTGGGATAAGTTCCCCCGCCAATACGGCTGCGATTCCACGCTCGCACAGGTTGACCGCTCGTCCGGGGAGGGTATCTGGAATTCCCGACCGCAGCACCGTTACATCCAGTGGAGCCTGCGCCTGGTAACGGGGGACGCGCCTCCGCGATGGTTTGTCCCAGCCCAGCGCCTGTGCCCTGACCGCCATACGCTAATATCTTCTCCGCATTTTCGCGTGGACTGCTGAGAGCCTGGCCTTCAACGATGCAACTCCACAATCTCGCTTCCCCTTGCCACGAGCACGGTACTCGACATGCCGATAAACAACCCGTGTTCCACGACTCCGGGCATATCGCTGAGCCGCCGCGCCAGGCCATCGGCATCGGGAATCTGACCAAAATGGCAGTCAAGGATATGGTTGTTCTCGTCCGTTACATACGGCTGTCCACTCGCCTCCAACCGCACCGTGACCTCCGCTCCGAGTGCCGCAATCCTCTTTGCTACAAGCGCTCGTGCAAATCGAATCACTTCCACTGGTAAGGGAAACTTCCCCAGCACCGCGACGCGTTTAGTCGCATCGGCCACGATGACAAGCTGCTTCGTCGCTGACGCCACAATCTTCTCGCGCAATAAAGCCCCGCCGCCGCCTTTGATCAGTCTGAGGTCCGGATCGACCTCGTCCGCCCCGTCCACGGTCACGTCGATTTCCTGGCATTCATCCAGCGTGGTCAGTGGAATGCCCAGGCTCAGCGCCAGTTCCCGCGAGCGCACCGAAGTCGGGATACCTCGAACTCGCAGCCCATCCCTCACCTGCTCGCCCAGCAGTCGAATAAAACATGCCGCCGTCGAACCCGTGCCCAGTCCCACCACCTGACCATCTCGGATGAATCGTAAACTCGCTCGTGCCGCCGCTTCTTTTTCCAGATCGTTGGCCATAGTCTGTCAGGTGATGAGAGTCCGCTTTCACAAGCTGCTGAAGAACGCACGCTTTGTATTCACGATTCCCGTGCCGCTCGTATCAGGACTGGATTCGTACCAAAGCGATAGTTTCCATGTTTTGTATCGGGGTATGCCTTCAGAGCCTGCCCTGAGCGAAGTCGAAGGGCATACCGCAAACATCGACGGTCCGTCCGCCTTTAGGCGCCGCACTTCGTTGATTGGGCGCCCATCGAGCTTTCACGGTCTCATTTCACCCCAGACTCTTCTCCGTGTAAATCAAATAGCCCGCGAGCGCCAATCCGAACAAAACGGTCAGGATGGTGACCATATCCACGAGAAATCCCGCCGGTTGAAACGTTCCCGAATCCAGTTGTGAGCGAGTCTTGCGATAGCGCATCAAGCCAGCGCCCACCATCACCACACCCGCAAGAATGGAACTCATTCCCATCCACACCGACAGCCCCGCAGTCCGCAAGGAATGCCCTTGCAGTTCGGTCAACTGTCGCATGGCGATGGCGAACCGTCCAATGGCGAAGCCGAACACGACGACTGCGACGCCCGTACGCACCCACGCCAGAAACGTGCGCTCATTGGCCAGATGGTCGCGAGCGCGATTGGGATTCTCTGCCACCGGTTCTCCGGACAACGGCAACATTATTCCACAGCCTTCTCCATCAGCGCCCCGGTTCCCGTGAGATTGTTGATCAATTCGGATGGCACGCCGTGCCGCTCTCTCAAATACTCCGGGCTGTTGTAGGTGAGCCAGACTTTACCCGTTTCGTCCTCCCACACCAGCGCCTTAAGGGGCAAATCAATGGCCAGCGTCGGAGCCGCCACCATGAGAGGGGTCCCTGCTTTCGGACTGCCAAAGATCAACAGCTTCGTTGGCCGCATCTTCATGCCAGCTTTCTCGGCTTCCCCACTATGGTCCACGCGAGCGAATACCTGCAACCCGCGCGTAGCGAAAGCCAACTCCAGTCGCTGCAGCGTCTCCTCCACCGAATAGCGGCTGGGGAACTGAACGAGACCTTGTTTGTTCACCATGCCAGACTCCTCATCGGGCACAAGGATGCAGGCCGAGCGCAAGAATCCTTACACCGTATCCGTTCCATGTCCATACCCATCCGCGGCGCCAGACTCAGACGCCATTCCCAAGAACACCGACTCGGCGAACACAGTGGTTCTACATGAACTCATGTATGCAATTTGGCACGCTGTGACAATTTCTTAACCAGGCCTTCATCTTCGGTTCCGAGCTTCCGGCTTTTTGCGGAAATTCACGAATTATCGATCCTTGATCGCTCCTGAGCTGTGCATTTCTTTTTCCCCGGAATTCACCTTTCCGCGACGATGCGGCTACTACCTTTGCCTGTGTAACCTACATACCCCCACCTTACTCTCAGGAGAAAATCGATGTCTTCGTCCAATTTCCTGGCGAAAGCCAGGCAGCATCTTGCGGTTGGCACCAGCGTGTTTGCAGCCTCTCGACTACTTTGGTGACGGCACCAGGATACCCACGCTCATGGTCTCTCCGTACACCACGGCCGGGCATATCTCGCACACCTACACTGACCACGCTTCGATCCTGAAGTTCATCGAGGCCAACTGGGGACTGGCTCCGCTGACGGGTCGCAGCCGGGACAATTTCCCCAATCCCGTAACCAGCGCGCAAAACCCCTACGTTCCATTGAACAGTCCAGCGATCGGCGATCTGATGGATCTGTTCAACTTTGGCGACAACTAGCGAAAATGTTCCATAGGCCGCAAGCGGATGACCCGAACCCCCGGGCCATCCGCTGCGGCGCTCTATCCTGTGTTCCTCTGTGCCCCCTGTGGTTAGTGTTCTTTTGTGGCAAGGGCTCCGTTGGTATGCCCGAATCTCCCGCATCCTACCCCGCATCCGTTATTCTAGTAACGGACTCATATGGCTACTCCGAAATCCAAGACTTCAAACGCCGGTGCGGGCGCGGCCCTCATAGAAACCACGAACAACGGCTCCAACCCTGAACGGGAGCGCGTCTTCGAAGCCTTCCGTGAATGGGGATACCTCGAGGGCGACCTCGATCCCCTGGGCTTCCTTCGCCCGCGCCCACATCCCTCACTGCAGATCGAAAGTGAGTACGCGCGCGAAGCCCGCGCCATTTACTCCAGCACCATCGGTATCGAGATCAACCACATTTCCGATCCCGAACGCCGTAACTGGATTTACCAGCGCATGGAATCCGAACATCAGCAGGAAGATCAGCAACGCATTCTCGACCTGCTGATCCGCGCCGACCTGTTCGAGCTGGTTCTGCAGCAGCGGTATCTTGGCAGCAAGCGCTTCTCCCTCGAAGGCGTCACGGCGCTGCTGCCCCTGGTCGACGAAATCCTCGACGCCGCTGCTCAGCGAGGCGCAATCGAACTGGTCATGGGTATGAGCCATCGCGGGCGCCTCAACGTAATCGCTCACGTAGCGCGCCGCGCCCCCGAAGAGATTTTCGCCGGTTTTGAAGACGTCGATCCTTGGGCGCTACCGGCGAATACGTCACGCGCAGCGGCGGCAAAGTTCACATCCACCTGGTTTCGAATCCCAGCCATCTCGAAGCCGTCGATCCCGTCACGGTAGGGCGCACTCGCGCCAAGCAGGACCGTACTGGCGAAGGCGGACCCGAAAAATATCTGCCCCTGCTCGTCCACGGTGATGCCGCGTTCGCCGGACAGGGCATCCTCGCCGAGACCATGAACTATGCCGACCTCAAGGGATACACCGTCGGCGGCACGATCCATGTCATCGTCAACAACCTTCTCGGATTCACCACGAACTATTACGAAGAGCACTCCACGCGCTTCGCCGCTTGCATCGCGCGCCGCCAGTCCATTCCCATTTTCCACGTCAACGGTGAAGACGTAGACGCGGTCGTGCGGGTCGCCCGCATGGCTGTTGAGTACCGCCACAAGTTTGGCACCGACGTCGTCATCGATCTCATCGGCTATCGCCGCCACGGACACAGCGAGGTTGACGACCCCACCATCACCCAGCCCCTGCTCTACAAAAAAATCAAAGAGCATCCGCCGTTGTGGGAGATCTATGCCGATGACATCGGCGCCGCCGACGCGCAAACTCGGGCCAATGCCATAAAGGCTGAGTTTGAAGCGGCGCAGAAGAATGCCGGAAAAGTGAAGCAGAAGCCGTTGATGCGCGACTTGCCCAAGTATTGGGATCAATACTTCGGTGGCCGTCATAGAGCGGAATTTGAAGTGGAGACCGGACTCTCCACGGAAGAATTGGCCGAGCTTACCAAGCGGCTCACTACTTATCCCGAAGGCTTCCACATCCACCCCAAGGTGAAGAAGCTTCTGGAGCAGCGCGCCGAAATGGGTAGCGGCAAACGCGCCGTTGACTACGGCATGGCCGAAGCTCTCGCGTTTGCCAGCTTGGTGAAAGGTGGCATCCCGGTCCGCTTGTCAGGACAGGACTCCCGCCGTGGCACCTTCAACCAGCGTCATTCCATGCTCATCGATATCGAGGACGAACACGAGTATGTTCCGCTGGAAAACGTCGCACCCGGTCAGGCCCGCTGCGAAATCTACAATTCAACTCTTTCAGAAGCCGGCGTCCTTGGATTTGAATACGGCTACAGCCGCGACTATCCCGAAGCGCTTGTCCTCTGGGAAGCTCAGTTCGGAGACTTCGTCAACGTGGCGCAAGCCATCATCGATCAATTCATCAGCGCCGGCGAAGCCAAGTGGAACCTGCTCTCCGGACTCGTCATGCTGCTACCTCACGGTTACGAAGGCCAGGGCCCGGAGCACTCCAGTGCCCGTATCGAGCGCTTCATCCAGCTTGCGGCCAAGGACAATATTCAGATCGTCCAGCCGTCGAATGCCGCCCAGTATTTCCACCTGCTGCGCCGCCAGGCCCTCCGCCACTGGCGCAAGCCTCTGGTGGTCTTCACACCGAAAAGCATGCTCCGCCATCCCGACGCGTCATCGTCGATCGAGGACTTCAGCCACAGGAATTTTCTAAACGTAATCCCCGACACCGAAGTCGGCGAGGCCGAACGCTTTCTGATCTGCACCGGCAAGATTGGCCACGAACTCCGTGCCGAGCGCAAGAAAAGAAAAGACACGTCGACAGCAATCATATTCCTGGAGCAGCTCTATCCCTTCCCCGAGCAGGAACTGGTGGCCGAACTCGACCGCCACGGAAAACATGGCGACCTTGTTTGGGTGCAGGAAGAGCCCGCCAACATGGGTGCTCTCTTCAACATGCTGCCGCGCTTGCGCCGCATCGGCGACCGCCCGGTGCTCTCGGTAAAGCGCTCCTCGAGCGCGAGCCCGTCAACTGGCAGCGCCAAAGCACACGAAGTGGAACAGAAAACGCTGCTGACGCTAGCATTCACCACAACGGGATAAGGTCGTGGGACACCGCGATTCACGTAGGGACAGCCGCCTCGGCTGTCCAGCCAAGCGCAGCGAGGCGCAGGCCAACCGGAGAGAGGTCACGGTATACTCTTTCCTCAATCAGTTGGACACCGATTGAAACTGGGAGAGACCCGTGGGCCGAGTATCTCGTGCACTTGTGCTAGCCATCTGCTTCACTGCTTGTTCATTCAGCCAGACAGCCAACAGCGCCACCGTAACCTTCACTAGAGACGTTGCGCCGATTCTTCAAAAGAATTGCCAGACCTGCCATCGTCCCGGCGAAGCCGCGCCGTTTCCGCTGCTCACGTATGAACAAGCTCGCCCCTGGGCGCCCAGCATGAAGCGCGTCGTACAACAAAAGATGATGCCTCCATGGTTCGCGGATCCTAACTTCGGACATTTCTCAAACGACCGCTCCCTCACCGAGAAGGAGATCAGCACAATTCTGGCTTGGGTAAATGCAGGCGCGCCGAAAGGCGATCTCAAAGACATGCCCGCTCAGCCGAACTTCGTCGAAGGCTGGGGCATTCCAAAGCCAGATGCAATTTTCGAGTTGCCGCACGCGTTCCCCGTTCCCGAGTCCGGCATGATCGAGTATCAGTATGTGATCCTGCCCACGGGATTCACCGAAGACAAATGGATCCAAGCTGCGGAAGCACGCCCCACGGACCGCTCGGTGGTCCATCACATCATTGCCTATGTCCGCGAGCCGGGATCGAACTACTTCAAAGACCAGAAGGCCGGAGTCTTCTTCGAAGCTCCGCCACCAAAGCAAGACGAAAAGACCGACACTAGTGCGCTCCCCAGCGACTTTCTCGTCGGGTATGCGCCGGGCCAGCCTGGGGAAATTTTGCGCCCAGGCCAGGCCAAGTTGATCAAAGCCGGCTCCGACATTGTTTTTGAAGTGCACTACACCCCGAATGGCAAAGCCACGAGCGACCGCACCCGGCTGGGATTGGTCTTTGCGAAAGAAACACCAAAAGAGCGCGTCTTGACGCTCTCCGCCGTGAACGGTACGTTCCGCATTCCGCCCGGAGATCCAAACTACCGTGTCGACGCCACTTTCGAAGTCCCAAGAGAGGTGAAGCTCGTTGGACTTCATCCCCACATGCACACGCGCGGCAAAGACTTCGAATACCGTCTGGTATTTCCGAATGGTGAGACGCAGACCATCCTGATGGTTCCCGCCTACAACTGGCACTGGCAGCTCTGGTACAACCTGGCCGAGCCGATCACTCTTCCCAAAGGAACAAAGATCGAGTGCACCGCGCACTTCGACAACTCGCCAAACAATCCCGAGAATCCAGACCCGACCAAGACTGTAATCTGGGGCCAACAAAACTGGGACGAAATGATGGTCGGTTTCTTCAACCTGGTCTTCGACGCAAAGCTGCCCGCCAAAGACCTGCTCCCGCACCCCAAGAGCGAAACGCCCGTAGCTCGTAACTAGCGATCACGACGGGACCCTGGGACGGGGCAACTCATGCGGGGACGCGGCGACTCATGCGGGGACAGCCGCCTCGGCTGTCCCGCCGAGCGCAGCCCCGTTCTCCCTGGCATGTCCCACGTCCGCTCCAGATGTTACCCTACCCTTTCTTCGCCCATGCCTCGCCGCCCCCAACCCCTCCGCATCGCCATCGACACCGGCGGCACCTTCACCGACTGCGTCTGGATAGACCGCGGCCGGCTGCGCATGCTGAAGGTCTTTTCAACTCCCGCCGATCCTTCCCAAGCCATCGTCGAGGCCCTCCGCAAAATCGCATACAAAGGCGAACTCGTCCTGCTCCATGGGACGACTGTCGGCACCAACACTCTGCTCGAACGTAAAGGTGCACGCACAGCCCTGATCACCACCGCCGGTTTCGAAGACGCCCTCGAGATCGGACGTCAGGCTCGCCCGAAGCTCTACGATTTCTTCTTCGACCGGGTCGAACCGCTGGTCCCCGCCGATCTCCGCTTCGGTCTGAACGAACGCACCGGATGCGACGGCCAAATCCTGACTTCACCCTCTGCCAAAGAATTGAAGTCGCTAACGGAAAAAGTTGCCGCCAAGCAGCCGGAAGCTATTGCCATCTCGCTACTCTTTTCCTTCACGAATCCAAACAATGAACTGGCAATCGCCGATGAACTCAAGTCGCTTGGCGTGCCGCTCTCCGTCTCTCATCAGATCCTGCCGGAATTCCGCGAGTACGAGCGCACATCAACGGTCGTGGTCAACGCCTATTTGCAGCCAGTAATGCAGCGCTACTTGGAAAATCTCGAACACCGCGCGGGACGACTTACGCTTCCCTCGGACCGAGTTAAGCTTGCTGACAAAAACTTGGCGGACACGAGTCTTCCAGACAATGATTTTGGGGTGACACAACGCTTGAGCGCTGCAAGACCTAGTGATTTTGGGTGGCGCAGCGCTTCCAGCGTTGCGAAAAACGGTGCTTTGCTAGAAAGGGCTTTAGCCCCTGGGGGACCTCCGCGCGGCGCTCCCCGCATCTTCGTCATGCAATCGAGCGGCGGTATCACCGCGCTTTCCTCTGCCGCCTGCGAGCCCGTGCGCACCGTCCTCTCCGGCCCCGCCGGAGGCGTGGTCGGCGCTGCTGCCACTGCCCGCACCAGCGGCTTTGACCGCATCATCGCCTTCGATATGGGAGGAACCTCCACGGACGTCTCCCTCGTCGAAGGCGCCATCACGACCGCGAGCGACGCGCAAGTCGCCGGACTCCCCATCAGCGTCCCTATGCTCGACATCCACACAGTCGGTGCCGGAGGTGGCTCCCTCGCGCGTTTCGATGCCGGTGGCGTCCTGCGCGTCGGCCCCGAATCCGCCGGCGCCGACCCCGGCCCCATCTGCTACGGCCGCGGTACCCAGCCCACCGTTACCGATGCCAACCTTATTCTCGGCCGCCTGCAGCCCACGCGGTTTCTGGGCGGTGACTTCACCCTCGATCTCAATCGCACTCGCGCGATCACACAAGAATGGCTGAAGCATCAAAGCTCTCACATGACGCTCGACCAATTCGCGGCTGGCATTGTCCGTGTGGTCAACGCCACCATGGAAAAAGCCATCCGCGTAGTCTCTATCGAGCGCGGACGCGATCCTCGCGACTTCGCCCTGGTAGCCTTCGGCGGTGCCGGCGGACTGCACGCCTGTGCTTTGGCGGAAGCCCTCAGCATCCCGCATGTGATCGTCCCCGCGCTGCCCGGCGCGCTTTCCGCCCTCGGGATTCTGGTAAGCGATGTCGTCAAGGACTACTCCCTCACCGTGCTGTGGCGTGTCTCGGGCACGGTTCCCACCGCACGCCTGAATCGCGAATTCTTGAATTTGGAACAACGCGCCGCGAAAGATTTTCGCAATGAAGCCTGGCAAGGAAGAGTGCATCACGACCGCCGAGTAGATATCCGCTATCGCGGACAGGGATACGAACTAAGCGTGCCGTTCACCAAGAATCTGCTGGCAGATTTTCAGCGCGAACACCACCGCCGCTACGGCTACGCCCATCCCGGCCGCGAAGTAGAGTTAGTGACGCTGCGTCTCCGAGCAGTAGTGAAATCCACCACGGTCCGTGCGGGGATGGCCGGTGTGGGGACAGCCAGTGTGGGGACGGGCACTCCTGTGAGCCTGCCCCGAGCGAAGCCGAGGGGTCCAGGTCGAGCGGCGCTCGACTCGCCTTCCACTCCCAAAGTCCCGGTCGTATTCGACGGCAAGAAACTCTCGACCGCAATCTACTCCCGAGACGCACTCAAACCCGGCCAAACGTACTCCGGCCCCGCAATCATCACCGAATACAGCGCCACCACAGTCATCCCGCCGAGAAAGCGCTTCCACCTAGACCACGCCGGCAACCTCATTGTTACAATCCGGTGAAAACACGCCCGCGCGCTCACCCTACGGCACTCGGCGCTAGGTGCTGGCAACTGCCTCCGCTACAATAATTCCGTGAAGCCGAGCATCTTCGTCGTCGAAGACGATCCTGATATTTCTCGCCTTGTCCGCCACCACCTCGAGAACGACGGTTTCGCGGTCCGCGTCTACCCCACGGGTGCCAACGTTCTCAGCGACGCCGAGCGGCAACGCCCGGCGCTCTTCGTACTCGATATCATGGTCCCCGGCAAGGATGGCCTCGAACTCTGCCGCACCGTGCGTCAAACTCCTGGACTCTCTTCGGTCCCGGTTATCTTTCTGACCGCCAAGAGCAGTGAAGCCGATCGTGTTCTGGGACTCGAACTCGGTGCCGACGACTACATTGCAAAACCCTTCAGCCCGCGCGAGCTCGTGGCTCGCGTCAAGGCCGTGCTGCGCCGTTTCGAACGCCCGCTGCCACCCAGCCCCATGAAGGTGGGCGAGATCGAAATCGATCCCTCGGCCATGACGCTCATGGTCCGCGGCCAAATGGTCTCCACCACCGCTACCGAGTTTCGCTTGCTCGACTATTTTGCACGCCACATTGGCCGCGTCTTCAGCCGCGACCATCTGCTCGACTCGGTTTGGCGAGACACTTCTTACGTAACCCCGCGCTCGGTCGACGTCTATGTGCGCCGCATCCGGGAAAAAATCGAACCGGACCCGGAGAATCCGCGCTACCTGAAAACGGTTCGCGGTGCGGGCTACCGTTTCGAGGCTCCGAAGTGAAGAATCGGATTTTCTTTAAACTGCTGGCCGCATTCCTGGTCGTAATTGCGGCCACGGCCATCACACTCGATTTCATGCTCGGCAGCGCCTGGGAAGCTTCGTTGCGCACCGAGATCGAGCGTAACCTCACGCAGAAAACGCTGCTGTTCGCCCACCGCGTGGAAACTGACCGCGCGCACCCTCTCTCTGACATTGCCGCGCAGGAAGCGCAAGCCGCCGGGGCTCGCGCCACCGTCATTGATGCTTCGGGCAAAGTGCTGGCCGATTCTGAATCGAATCCCGCGAATATGGAGAATCACGCCACCCGCCAGGAATTCGCCGCGGCACTCGCGGGCAAGATCGGCAGCAACGAACGCCGCAGCGCCGCGCTGGGCGTCCCGTTTCTCTACGTCGCAGCGCCGGTATCCGGGGGTGCGGTTCGCCTGGCCTATCCTCTTTCCGATGTCGAAGCTGTACATGCGCAGGTTCGCAGCAGAATGCTTTGGGCCTCGGTGCTGGCTTTGGCAGTTGCATCGCTGGTTGCCGGCGCCGTCTCGGTGTGGACCGCTCGCCGCCTGCAGCGCATCGTCGATGTTGCCGCATCTATCGCCGAAGGCAACCTGCAAGCTCGCGTGGATGACAACTCTCTTGATGAAATCAGCCGCGTAGCCGCCGCCATCGATAAGAGCGCCGGGCATGTCGAGCGCAGCTTTGCCGCGGTACGCTCCAGCCAGCGCCAGCTTGAAACCCTGCTCAACAGCATGCAGGACGCGGTCATCGCTGTCAGTGCCGATGGCCTTGTGCAGTGGGCCAACCGGGCCATGGACCGCCTTGTTCCCCAGCGCACCCGCCTGAATGCTCCCATGGTTGAAACCATCCGCGATCCCGACTTTCTCGCCACCGTGAAAGCCGCGACGACCACCAAGAAAGTGAAAACGGCCCGTGCCACCTCAATCGTTCCGGGTCGAGCCTTCGATGTGACCGCCGCTCCGCTACCCGACGGTGGCGCAGTCGCCGTTCTTCGCGACCTCACCGAGACGGAGCGCGTCGAGAAAACCCGCCGCGACTTCATCGCCAACGTCTCGCATGAATTGCGCACTCCGCTGACTTCTATCCAGGGCTACTCGGAAACCTTGCTCGACACCACTCCCGATAGCGCTGCGCCGAACCGCGAGTTTCTCGAGATCATCCGCAAGAACGCTTCCCGAATGGCGCGCCTGACTGAGGATTTGCTGACTTTGGCGAGAGTTGAATCTGGCGAAACCCGTTTCGATGCGGAACAGGTTCCGCCCATCGAACTGTTGCACGATGCAGAAGAAAATTTCCGAGAGATTGCTCGCGGTCAAGGTGTAGATTTGCACATTCAGGATTCACAAGACGGGAAGGCAGACCCGGAGACATTACCTGTAGTCCTGGCTGATCGTGAGGCTATCCACCAGGTCTTCTCCAACCTGATCGATAATGCTATGAAGTACGGGCGCTCTGGCAGCCGCATCGTCCTAGGTGCAAGGCTCACCCAGCGTGGCGTGGAATTCTATGTGCAGGATTTTGGCGCCGGCATCCCTTCTGAACACCTGCCCCGCCTGTTCGAACGTTTCTACCGTGTCGACAAGGCTCGCTCCCGCGAATCGGGCGGCACCGGCCTTGGCCTTGCCATCGCGAAACACATCGTGCTTGCTCATGGTGGTTCGATCCGCGCCGAAAGCGAACTTAACCACGGCTCCACGTTCCTATTTACCCTTCCCACCGCCTAAACATGTGGTGACAGCCGCCCTTCGACAAGCTCAGGGCAGGCTCTCGCTGTCCAAGCCTGGGCGACGCCCGGCGCTCCCCGTTTTGCAAAGTCGGATCGCCAGCCGCGTGACCCCGCCTTGCATCGAAAAATGACAGAAAATTCACAGGATCGTAACCACGGCTGGCCAGACACAACTTATCTTTAGCCTGTGGCCATCCATGCCTGCGATCGGTAAGATTGGTGCGAGAAGGCTCCCCGTCTCGCTCCGGAGGAATAACCTCATGAGCACCGCCGCGAAGAGTCCCGACGCTGAACCGGTGCATCAGCATCTGGTGCGCCGCACCATAGAGGCTTGCGCTCTGGCCAAAGAAGCTGCCGGTGCCGCCGCCGAAGGTATCGCAACCGGCTCTGCCGCGCTGCTGAACTCCCTGCGCCAGCGTGAACGGGAGCTCGACACCATCGACATGGAAATCGACAGCGGGGTGACAACTGCGATCACCGAAGTCGATCCGGCCGGGGCTCGGCAACTGCTGGCCTGCATGAAGATCATGATCGGAGTCGAGCGCATCGGCGATCTCCTGCTCAGCTTCGCCAACAGCGCTCAGGCAGCCGGCGGCCGCCTCGATTCGGAAGACACTCGCGACCTCACCCAGATGGCCACCATCCTGGAGAAGATGCTCACCGACGTGGGCTCAGCCTTTTCCGCACGTGACGTCAACAAGGCGGTCGACGTCCTCCGCGCCGACGCTGAGATGGACCGCCTGCGTAATCTCATCTTCCTTCGCCACATCGAGAATCCGGAAAACGTCGTCCGTCAGGCTAGCCTGCAGGTTATCTTCATGACCCAATCTCTAGAACGCGCTGGCGATCACGCGAAGAATTTGGCGGAAGAAGTCTGCCACTTCGTCAGCGGACGCACGGTCCGCCACGTCCTCATGGCCTACGACAAGCCCGTAGAACAGCAGCTGTTCATGGAAAAACTCCGCCGCCGCGACCAGCAGTAATCCCGCAGACCGCGTCGATTCCAAAAGCTGTCATCCTGAGCGGAGGCAGTGCTTCGCGAGCGCGAAGCACTACCGCAGTCGAAGGATCCCTAACATCTCCGGAGAACCCGCGGCTCCGCAAGGAATTTCCGCCGCGATACCATCGGGGCTGGCCCAGCCTAACGCACACTACTTCTACTCCCGAGGGTGCCCCGTCCAAGCTCCGCTTGGGCGGGGGGTTTCTGCTGGTGCCCGCACATTCAGCGTAAGGAAAATTCCGGCTCGTTCTCGCTTCCGCGCAGTCCACTGCGATTCAATTTCGACCACCCCAATCTCGCCATTCGCATAGTGGCGAAAGCTGCTCCACGCCCAATCCTCGGGCCGCTCGACCAGTCCGCGCTTCACGGGGTTCCGATGAATGTACCGCAGCTTCTCCACAAACTTGCCTTCGCTCCATACATTGAAATCATAATAGCGGGCCTGCCAGAATGAATCCGCCGCACGCAGGGCGAGCCGGCGCGCCACTCCCTGTTTGAGCGACTGGATGGCTCGTGCCAGAGTGTCCCGCTCCGGCTCATTCACCAGCAAATGAACGTGCTCAGGCATAACCACGTACCCATAGACGCAAAGTCCATGACTCCGGCGAATCCGCTCTAGCGCGGAGACGAATGTCGCGCAAGCCTTCCCATCTTGCAAGTTCGGACGTCTGTGATAAGAGCTGAAAGTAAGAAAGTGTACTTGGCGAGACTCCTGGAAGCGCTTCAATCCCCACGGCATGCGCAGAATATTATTTCCAGGGATGTCTGTCAGTCTGTGACGAATGAACGTCAGAAACCCCGCCCAAGCGGAGCTTGGAACGGGGCACCCGCGAGGTCAGAGGCGACAGTGTCGGGACAGGTATTCCACAATGCCGAAACTTCCCACTACCATCCACACCCGCGTGTGACATCCAACCTTGTCTTCCACAGCGTCACTCCGCGATCATGGTCGAGGCCGTGACAGTTGGGTGAACCCAAATCATCCGGCCCTTAAGTCCTTTGTTTCACGGATTTTGATATCTAAGTTCTTTGACATCCGAATTTTGCGGGGAATTTCTTGCTAACACGGTGATTTCAAAGATTGAGGGGGGAGGGGGGATACCCAGAAAAAATGGCTAGCACACGCTGCCGATCGTATTTCCCGCTGCCTCGCCGACAATTTATTTTGGCGCGAACTCCACAACCGCTTGGCGGAACGGGAAGCCAGTGAATATCCGGAACGGACCACACCGACAACAAAAAGGGCGAGCCTTTCGGCTCGCCCTAACCTGCACGCGAACAGGAATCAGTCTGCCGGGACCAGTTTCTCTTCCGTTCCAGCAAGCTTGGAGACGTCAAGGCCCAACCCCTTCGCCACGCCCGCTCCATAAGCCGGATCGGCTTTGTAGAAGTGCTGGACCTGCAGCTCCTGAATTCGCTGCGGAGTTTCTTTCAGGCTGCCCACGATGTTCTTGATCAGCCGCTGCTGCGCATCCGGCTTCATCAGGCGAAACAGATTGCCCGGCTGCGTGTAGTAGTCGTTCTCATCGCGGTGATTGTGCCGATCGACCGTCCCGCTGATCGCCTTCGGACGCTCGCGATACGCCGGATCCTGCGTGGGCCCACCGAAGCTGTTGGGCTCATAGTTCGGCGACGCGCCGCCATTTCCATCGAATCGCATGGCGCCGTCCCGGTTATACGTGGCGAACGGGCACTGCGGTTTGTTGACGGGCAGCGAATCATAGTTGGCCCCCAGACGATAGCGGTGCGCGTCCGGATACGAGATCAGCCGGCCCTGTAGCATTTTGTCGGGCGAGAAGCCCATGCCGGGCACAATGTTGCGCGGTTCAAACGCCGCCTGCTCCACTTCCGCAAAGTAGTTCTCCGGATTGCGGTCCAGCGTCAGCTCGCCAACCTCAATCAGCGGATAATCCCCGTGCGGCCACACCTTGGTCAGATCGAACGGATTGATGCGGTAAGTCTCCGCTTCCTTCTCGGGCATGATCTGCATGGCCACGCGCCACTTGGGGAAGTCGCCGCGCTTGATGGCGTCGAACAGATCGCGCTGCGCGTAATCGGGATCGATGCCGCGCATTTCGCTGGCGCGCTCGCCGGTAAAGTTCTTGATGCCCTGCTTCGTTTTGAAATGCCACTTCACGTAGAACAGTTCGTTCTTGGCATTGATCAGGCTGAAGGTATGGCTGCTGTAGCCGTTCATGTGGCGATAGCCATCGGGAGTGCCGCGGTCGGAAAACAGAATCGTCACCTGATGCAGCGACTCGGGTGAGAGCGACCAGAAATCCCACATCATGGTCGGAGACTTGAGATTGGTCTCGGGATCGCGCTTCTGCGTATGAATGAAATCCCCGAACTTCAGCGCATCCTTGATAAAGAATACCGGCGTATTGTTGCCCACCATGTCCCAGTTGCCTTCTTCGGTGTAGAACTTGAGAGCGAAGCCGCGGGGATCGCGCTCGGTGTCAGCGGAACCCTTTTCTCCGCCGACGGTGGAGAAGCGAATAAACGTTGGCGTACTCTTTCCCTTGGCTGAGAACAGCTTCGCCGTCGTGTACTTCGCCATGTCAGGATTGGTGCAAACAAAATGGCCGTGAGCGCCCGATCCCTTGGCATGGACCACGCGTTCCGGAATGCGCTCACGATTGAAATGCGCCATCTTTTCAAACAGCAGAAAATCTTCGAACACAACCGGGCCGCGGGGCCCGACGGTCAATGAGTTCTGGTTATCGCCGACCGGACGTCCGGCGTCGGTGGTCATGACTTTCTTTTTCTCTGGCATCAAATCTCCTTGCTTGCAAGATGATTGCTTAAGTTTAGCCGCTGCAGCGGCGACAGATGTCAAACACTGTCAAAGCACCAGGACCAGCGGCGGCTGCAGCAATGCAAACCGCTTTCCAATTACCCCCAGGTTACTTGGCTGCGTATTTTCAGCAGCATGAGTCAAATGGGTGGTTGGTGATGCCTGATGAAACTCGGATAAAACGTCATGCGGCTGACACGAAGTCCGTATTTCGACTGCGTGTCACACGTCCCAAGAAATCGCTGACTAGCGGACTAGCGGACTAAAGGCACAAGTGAAACACTTATGTTAGATGAAGTAATTATAGTCCGGGAATCATTGGTAAGGTAAGAATCCTTGCCTTTGACGGAGCGGCTGGGACTTTGGCCATGCCTCCGCCTCGCTGATGTGGTCACTCTACTCTCAACACCGTCTCGTAGTGCGCCGACCGCTCATCAAAGCGCTCCAATAACTTTCTCGCTTCCGGCGGCACAACGGCAACTTCATAGTCTTCGCCGGCGAATTCTCGCACGGCTTCCAACGAATCGAACAGCGTCAGCGTGACGAACTCCACTTCCTCTTTGCCATCCCGACGCAGCAGATGTGCTCCCTTGAATCCCTTCACGCGATGAATTCCCGGCAGGACTTCGCTTTTCAACAGCGCTTCATACGCATCGGCCTTCGCGCGAGTTGTCCATCCATGCCAGATACGGCTGATCATGACGCGCTCCTCACGGGTTCTGTTTCATCGTCCAGTGATATCGCGAGGGCGGGCGGACATTTCGCCGGCGCAGAACGCTCTCCGCGACGGATCAGCATGATCGCTCCCAGGATCGCCACCGACGCCAGCACTACTCTCATCGTCAAAGGCTCTGAGGCCAGCAACCATCCCAGAATCACCGCAACCACTGGATTGGCATATGTGTGCGTCGCCACCAGCGCCGGCGGACACCGCTGCAGCAGCCACGTGTACGCCGTGAACGCCACCACCGACCCAAAGGTGATGAGATAAGCCAGCCCCAGCACCGACCGCATGGAAATGCTGCTCCAGTGCGTCGCCTGGAACTCGCCGCTCACTTCTGCCGCGATCAACAGCATGACCGCGCCGCAGATCGTCGGCAACGCAGTCCGGCCCAGCGCGTCAGAAGGCAGCTTCAGTCGCGGCGAAATCACTACTCCCGCCGACCACGATAATGAACCCAACAACACTGCCAGCAATCCCAGCAGGCTCGAGCCCTTTACCGTGAGTTCCGCTCCCGTCAGCATTGCGACGCCCACTACACCCAAACCTAATCCCAGCGCGCTCAACCGGCTGACCTTCTGCTGTCCCATCAGCCAGCCCAGCACGAGGATGAACATCGGCTCGGTCGCTATCAGCAGCGCTGCCAACCCCGAGCCCACGTACTGCTCCGCCCAGTGGAGGGTCCCGTGTCCGACAAGAAAGAAGAGCGCGCCCACGACCAATCCCGCTAACCACTGCTGCCGCGTCGGGCGAAATCCGCGCAGCCAGGCCCAGGTCAGCATGATCCCCCCGGCAATCGAATGCCGGATTCCCGCCGCAACGAGCGGAGGAATTGTTTCGACCGCATAGCGGATCGCGAGGTACGTCGATCCCCAAATGACATAGATCGCCACGAAAGCCAGCGCCAGTTTGATGGCGTGGCCCCGGTTCCGCACGGTCGCACGTTTGCGTGGCTCAGGAACGATCACGGGTCTGCCTCCAATATTTATCATCTTGCCGCTCCGAAGGAGGGCTCTGATCTGCGCCGATTGGTCGAGAGACATGTTCTTAACCTGTAACTATGCATTTACTGGTTATAGTCTAGTTATGGTAAGATAACCTGTCAAGTTATTTTTAGAGGTTATGTCAGCTGGGCACTCAGGCTGGAATCCAAGTCGGGTGTTTGCGGTGCCCTCGGCCCATGTGGAAAAAATTAGGGAAGCGCGGTGTAGCACTGTGAAGGCCGAGTCCTCTAGGGGCCGCCCTCTACAATAGACAGGAGTTCAGTCCGTCGGGTACCTTTTTCACGCCAGCTCACTGGATATGCAGAACACGAAAACCGAAAAACGGAGACCGCCGCGCTTTGAACTCTCTGCCGGCATCCTCTGCCTCGACTTCGTCAACACTCTCGACGACCGTCCCAGCGACGAACCGAAAGAGTTGCTGGCGCAATTTGCCGACCTCGTCCGCTTCGCGGAAGATACAGGAGTCCTCACCTTAAGGCAGGCAGACCATCTCACTCAGCGCGCCGATGCCCGCCCCGACGACGCCCAGCAGGCTCTGCGCTCCGCCATCGAATTGCGCGAAGCCATGCACGGCATCTTTTGGGCAGTCGCCAATCGACGCAGAGTCCCGCCATCCGCCGTAGCCACCCTGAACAAATTTGTTCGCGAAGCCGGCCGCCACTCCGTTCTGGTGCAGACCAACGAACACTTCGTCTGGCAATTTGACGATCACGCTAGTCCTGAACCGGCTTTCGATGCCATCTTGTGGCCCATCGTTCGATCCGCTGCCGATCTGCTCGTCTCTGATCACCTACCATTCGTGCGCGCCTGCTCCTCCAAGACCTGCCAGTGGCTCTTTGTCGATACCAGCAAAAGTCACCGCCGTCGCTGGTGCAATATGAGGCTCTGCGGTAACCGCGCCAAAGTCAGGCGCTTTTATGCCCGGCAGAAAACAGCGAGCTAAGGTGGTCGGATCGTGGGGACGGCCGCCCTTCAACTACGCTCAGGGCAGGCTTTCGGCTGTCCAGCCGGGGCAAAGCTCGGCGATTCGTCAGGAACAACAACGACGCAGAGTCAGTCCGCACATAACCTAACGTGTGAATGAGACGTTCAGCCCAGTCGTGAGAATGAGATCATTCTTCTTTTTCCCCGCAGGCGGATTGCTCACGTAGATATCGCTGAACTGGTTCTGCCATCCCAGCCACTTGTTGATTTTGGTCACGGTGCCCAGGTCAAACGCGCCGCGGTACTGGCCGGTGTCACTCAGGTCCGGATAGAAGTACAGCTTTTGCATGAGCACGGTGCTCGAGCCCAGCTTGTGCGTCAGTTCCTCACCCAGCGTAAGGCCGGCGAAATTGTGCACCAGCTTCCGGGTCGGCGGCGGTGCGTTGGGATTAATCTCCGTGTAGTTCTCATCGGTGAAGTTACCGCCTGCCAGCAGATCCAGGGTGGTTTTATCGTTCTTGATGGCGTGCAACCCCAAGCCTGCGCTGCCCACCGAACGCAGATTCAATCCCTGCAGGGCGTCCGCCATGAAGTCTGCTCCGACGAAGGCAAACAGGCGCGGCTTCAAGTTATGGTCGTAGCGAATCCCGCCCTGGACAAGATTCGCCACCGTGCTCGGAGTTGCCCCTGGCGCATTATTCTTGGTGTAAACCGAACTCTCGTACAAGGTGATCTTGTCGTTCAGCGTAGGATGAGCCGCATTAAACGCGATCGCCAGGTTCTCGGTCTGGTTATTGCCGCGGGCCAGAGCGAAGCCGACATTCACTCCACCATTCCATCCACGCATCAGGCCCGGATGGAGCGACTTGTCGTAGGCCGCCTGTTCCGCATCGTTGCGGATCACGGTCACGTCATCCCTGGACGCCTCGACCGTCCCGCCGGCTTTGGTCGCCACCGCAAGCTTCCCGTCATTGCTTGTGACCGGACCGACGGCCGTCTTTCCGCCCTTCAGGACCACGTGCAAGTCTTCGTCGGTCTTGATCTCCTGAATCGCGGGGAACTGGATGGTGATGTCCCCGGCGGCTTCGGTATGCAACACCAAAGTCTTGCCATCGGACTTCACAACCTTACCCGTGAGGTGATCGCCATTTTTGAGGGTGATCTGGTCCGCCAGCACCAGACCGCAGGAAACCAAGACGAAGAGGGGGACGACGAGGCACTGCAAGTAGCGCGACACGGCACTGTTCCTCCGCTAAGGAATCTGAGGTTGGTTGCAGGAATGCCTTGGTTGGCTGCTGACAAACTTACAGGTTTGACCGGGGGTGTGCTTTTTGCGGCTCGGATCGCCCGAGACTCAGTGGAGACGGAGAAGTTCGTTAAACACGACTCAACGGCAGAAACAGACAGGTATACAGCCCAAAGACTCCCTCGACCGGGAACCGGATCAGGCCTTGGTGTCGGGGTTCTTGCTCTGATCGGTTGAAGCCTGCGTTTGGTGGTTGTCCTTCATGCCCTCTTTCAGCGCACGAATCCCCTCGCCCAGACCTTTTCCGAGTTCAGGCAATTTCTTGGGACCGAAGACCAGCAAAGCAATAAAAAAGATGACCAGCAGGTGCATCGGTTGAAATAGACCTTCCAACATCGGAGCCTCCAAAGGAACACACTACTACATCAACTATATAGCGTACGGTAGCAAAAGGGGGAAGTCAAACAAGTGGGCGTCCATTGGGTCAGTGATGCAAAGTGAAACCCGACGGATAGCCAAGGGGAAGGGGCTATGGGAGACTGGGACACATGAAAAAGCCATCTTTGCGGGTTACAAAATGGCTCGGGGATATTCCAGTAGCAGCCGAATGCACCTCCTGTGTTGCAGCTCAATTCGAGGTTAAATCCACCAGCCATCGCCCGACTCGCGAGGAATACCAGAGGTCTCTGCAAAGTCAGTTCGATGCTCACTTCAAGAAGGTCCACGCCCGCCCGGACACCATCCAAACCGCTGCGCGGAACGCTGAGAGAAGCTACCGAGGGTAAATAGACCGGTTAGCACTGAGCTGGGGAGCGAATCGAGTTGCCGACGTTGGTCCCTGCCCTAGCAGGCTGCGGAAAAGTGGCATTGCAGGCCAAGGGCGCCCTCACCGGCTGAAGCGGGTGTTGATTTTTATGCACTCACGGCGCGGCTTAAAACCGCGCCCTTTCAAACAAAATCAAAACCAGAGTTTTTCGGTAAGCCCCTAGGGCTAGTTACCTCCGTGACCTTACCTTCGACCATCCTGCCGGGCTATGGTTTTGCCAGGGGCCTTGCCAGGCGCGTTTCGGACGCAACACCTCAAACAGCGCCAGCAGCAGGGCAAGTCATTGTCGGGGAGTCCGGTGAAACTCAAGTTTTTGTCATTCTTCTTCATCGTCGTAGTCTGTAGCCTGGCGGCAGCCGCCGCTCCCAATTCCTCGCAGACACAACCAGTCGATGCTACCCACCTGGTGGCTTGGCTGATCGGAGGCGTTCCCAGCAGCCGCCTCGTCGGCTTGGTCCAGGAACGAGGTGTCACGGGCCTTCTAACCCAAGAACAGGTGCACCAGTTGGAGTCTACCGGCGCCGATGCGAACCTCATCCGCACTCTGACCGGGGCGAAAACGCCAGCGTCCACCGCCATCGCGGCTCCTATCCCTTTAGCGTTGTTAGCGGCTGCGGGCGAGGCTCGCGCCCAGCACTACCACGCGGCCGAGCTTCGACTACGCGAAGCTCTGCACTCTGATCCGCAAAATGCGGCGCTGCACTTTGCCCTTGGGGCCATGCTCCGCCAGCAGGATCAATGGGACGATGCTTTCGACGAAGTCACACAATCGGCGCGGCTTATGCCCGATTTCCCGGAAAATCACAGTGCCCTCGCATATATCTTCTATCGCCTCGATGATGGGCCGAATGCAATCGCCGAGGCGCGGACCGCCCTGAGCATGGATCCGCAAAATGCGGAAGCCTATCAATTTCTCGGCCTGGGACTCTATTCCACCGGTGAATACCGCGCTGCCGTCCATGCCTTCGCCGAATCTCTGGCCCGCGACGCCGGCAACGCCGACACCTACTACGACATGGGCATCGCCCTGAATGCTGCGGAAGACTTGCCCGCCGCATTATGGGCGTACCGCAAGGCTATTCAACTGCGGCCGGCTTTCTGGGAAGCTCATTCCAACCTCGCGCTCGTCTTGCATAAAGAAGGCAAACTCGCGGAGGCGGTAGATGAGTATCGCGAAGCCAAGCGCATCGCTCCCCAAGAACCGTCCATCCGCAACAATCTTGGCAACACCTACTGTGACCAGAACAAGTTTGACGAGGCAGAGGCAGAATTGAGCGAACTCTATCGCCAGCATCCCGAGTGGCAGCTAGGACACAGTTGTCTCGCCAGCGCGTACATGGCGAAAAAGAATTACGACAGTGCAGTCGCGGAACTGCAGCTGGCTTTGCGCCAGAATCCGACTGGGGCCACAGAACATCGCGTTCTCGGCCAGGCGTTGCTGCTGGATGATAAACCGGACGCGGCGTTGCGGGAATTTCGTCTGGCAGTCTCGCTCAATCCCGATTCGGATGTGTCCCATCACTATCTCGGCACGGCATTGTTCCAGCAGATGCAAGTGCAAGCCGCCGAGAAGGAGTTCCGCGAGGCGCTTCGTCTCAGCCCGTCCGCCGACAATCATTACTCCCTAGCGGCATGTCTGATGAGCATGGACCGCTACGAAGAAGCTCTATCGGAGCTGGAGTTCGCCTCCAGGCTGGATCCCGGCCGGACGCTGTATCGAGCCCGCCGCGATGAACTGCTGAAGCTGATGAAAGACACGAGTGCACGTTAGATGATGACGGGTTAAATAGCGCCGCCGCTCGAGACCCGCGGGTCGGGGAAGACTGCGGAGATCCAGTGCACAAACGATCCACCGCGCGCCGCAGCACTTTCGAACGGTACAACCGGACAGTAGCCGCAGTGTACTAGTGGTGTTCGGCGAAGCTGCACTTCCTGCTTAGACTAGAGACGAGCCGGTGGTCGCGACTGGCGCCGACAAAAGACTGGGACGACTTTCAGGGGAGCTGTTATGGATTTGACGCGATCCCAACACGCAGCGGCAGGCAACAAAGCCGCGTCGGCCGTGCTGCCTACGGAAAGCGGCGTCCGCCGCATGGAGCCATCTGCCGCGCCCGGCCCGTCCGCAGAGTCTATCCGCAAGCCGGCTGGCTACGGACTGCCTTGCGCCAAGTGTCACCTGTACTATTCCGCGGACCTCGACATCTGTCCAACATGTCAGGGCAAAGAGCGGGTGTCGCCGGTCGTGCGCACGTCGCCTCCCGCGGTGGCTAACGTCAGTCCCGAAATGCCCGCACCCGATGCTGCCGTATTAGAGCAGGAACGGGAGGAGTTCCTCCGCCAGTTCAAGTCCCAGCTCTTTGCTGCGCACGCCGAAGTGGTCAACTCTCCGGCACCGGCCTGCAATCTGGGGGAGAATCATTCCGGAGAGCCGGCGAATGCTGAGATCTGCAAGCCTTGCTATGAGCGCCTGCAGGAGCAGTTGGACGTGTGCGAAGGCGCACTTCACATGGACTTAAAGGAGGCGGCAGAGATTATTTACGATGCCGTGTGGGCCGATCCTTCCGACCCAAGCAAGACCTACCAGAACGCCGCCAATGCTCTGCTCACCGAACTCCGTAAGCGCGCCGGCATCGCCACTTTGCTCGGTCCCTTTCAGTCCCTGACCCATTGAACCTAAAGTCTGGTGTCGTGCAGCAAATGGTCGCGCTGCAGGTTGTGGAGCAGGAAATCTATTGCGCCTCGATCTCGATCCATTTCTTTCCCGCGTACAGCTTGTAGCTGCCGCCGGTTTCCACCATCTTGAGCGGTATCGCGCGCTGCAGCGCCCCATCCATTTGGAAGGGCACGCTCAAGACGTCATTGTTGGCAACGTCCATTACGACGAACTTGCCGTCTGCGGTGAAGCCGAAGCCATATTCTCCCGGGGCCAGTGTCGCGCCGCCGATATTGAGTTTGGCCTCGGTGATCAAAAGCCCCTGATACTTTTGCTGGATTGCCGTGGAGTATCCCGAAGCATCCACCAGTGCGGCCAGGGTCATCTTGCCGTCGGCAAGTTGAAATCCCGCCGCGTTCCGCACCTGCGTGGGAGCCTTCTGTCCGCGAAAGAAGTACTCCGCGGGAACCGCCTTCTTGAGTTCGTCACTGGTCAGCAGGTGCTTTGACGCCTGTTGTGCGAAACCGGAGCCCAGTAGTGCGGCGGCCACAACGCCAAGAATCGCGAAGCGCATATTTTTCATGGAATTCTCCCTCCACGGCTTTATAGAAAGTGACTGGAAAGCTGCACTGAAATCTAATCGTTTCCCGAAGCCAGCACAAATGGGAGAAATCCAATCTTGAGCGAGAGACGCCATGGGTTGAACGGTTTTTCTTGCCTGCGCAGCCAGCAATTGCGGACGACGGGATGTGGGACCTTCCGGCAGGCTGTTCTTCAGTTTTTCGCTAACCATCCGAAGACAACTTGGCATACAATCCTTCCCGCTTCCCCAGGGCTCCTGAAAATCTCATCCAGATTATTGTCGGAGGGACGATGGCGACAGCCGTAGTGCATTCCAGCAATCCTGCCAAGCTTGTGACAGGCGTGCCTGGCCGGCGTTTCGACCATGTCTTTTTTTCGGGCATGGCGCTGCTGTTGCTGGCCACTGTTTTTGTGGGCTTTGCGCGTACCTACTATCTCGTCGGAGTGTTCCACGCGCCGCTGCCCAGTTTTATCATTCACCTGCACGGCGCGGCCTTTTCCTGCTGGATCCTTTTGCTCGTGACGCAGACGTCGCTGGTTTCCGCTGGCCGGGTGGACATCCACCGTCGCCTTGGCATCTCCGGCTTCCTTCTCGCCTGTCTTATGGTTGTCCTGGGCGTGATGGCGGCCACCGATAGCTTGGTCCGGCATGGCGGCCCTCCGGGTCGTGATACGCAGGCGTTCTATATCGTCCCCCTGACAGACATGGCGGTATTTGCGACCTTGGTATTTTTCGCCTTCCGCGCCCGCTTCAATCCGGCAACGCACAAGCGCCTCATCCTTGTGGCCACCATTGGGCTTACGATCGCCGCCATCGCGCGTTGGCCCTTGGCCTGGGTCTCGCGAAATCCGGGCAGGGCGGGGCTGTTCTCCTACATTTTCCTGCTCATGATGGTGGCTTACGACCTCTGGTCCACGCGCAAGGTTCATCGCGCTACGCTTTGGGCGGGCGCCTTCGTCATCTTCGTGCAACAGATCAGGCTTCCCCTCGGTCACACTGCCGCTTGGCACGCTTTTGCCAGCTGGGTGCAGGCTTTGGGGCGTTAACGCAACGACTTCGATTGCTCGCGGACGCAGAATCCCTAGCCGCGAGTTTCAGTGGGTTCCAGGGCGGCAAGAATTCCTGGCTTCCGTTTGTGCCAAGCCGTTGCTTCCTCGTAGGCATTGGCCAGGCGCAGCACTAGATCTTCCCGCCATGGCGGTCCAGCGATCTGCAGGCCTATCGGCAATCCAGCGCTGGTGAATCCGCAAGGAACCGAGATTGCGGGCAGTCCCCACACGTTGAAGGGGCGTGTGTTGCGCAGCAACTTCAGTTCGGCTGGACGTAGAGCGTCCGGATTCGCCCGCAGGTCATCAATCTTGGGGGCTGGTATCGGCACGGTCGGAGCGATGAAGAGATCCACGGCGGCAAAAGCATCGCGAATTTCGCGACGGGCTTCATCCAGTTCGCGGCGATGCCGGATGTAGTCTGCTGCCGACACCGTTGCTCCCGATCGAATGCGGCGGAGCGTTTCAGGCTGATACAGTTCGGGCGTCTTGCTGACGCTTTCCGCGTGGTACGCGTAAGACTCCGCTGCTTGTAGTGTTCGGTCGGTGGGAACATCAAGTCGTACGTCTTTCAGTTCTGCCACAAGCGTTTTGACAACTGCCACGACCTGTTCGAACGCCGCCGCCACTTCAGGATCGAGGTCGTCGCAGAAGTAAGATCGAAGCGTGCCCACGCGAAGGGACCGTGCAGATTCCTGACAGGCGGACACGTAGTCAGTCACGGAAACATCCGCGGTGGTAGTGTCGGCGCGGTCATACCCCGCAATGGCCTGGAGGACGATCGCAACATCGGCAACCGTGGCCGTCAACGGGCCCACGTGATCCAGCGACCAGGAGAGAGGAATCACGCCCCGGGCTGAGACCCGCCCATAGGTTGGTTTAAGGCCAACGCAGCCGCAAAGAGCGGCGGGTTCACGGATGGAACCTGCCGTATCGGTGCCGATTGCTGCGTAACAAAGGCCGGAAGCGACAGCGGCGGCGGATCCGCCAGACGATCCTCCGGCAATGTGATCCACGGCCCAGGGATTGTGAACGGCCCCAAAATGGCTGATCAGAGAACTGCCGCCGTAGGCAAATTCGTGCAAATTGTTTTTGCCAACGATAACGGCGCCTGCTTCCTTAAGACGGCGAAGCACTTCGGCGTCCTCGGTTGGGATGTGGTTGGCGTTGAGAGCGCTGGCCGCGGTGGTGCGGACTCCGGCAGTGTTGATCAGATCCTTGATCGCCACTGGTACGCCGTGCAGGGGGCCACGCCATTCGCCGCGACCGATTTCGACCTCGGCGCGGCGCGCCTCGGCGAGGGCGGAATCAGCGGTGACCGTGATGAAAGCGTTGAGGGCGGGATTCAGCGTCTCGATCCGATCCAGACAAATGCGAGTAATTTCCAGCGGAGAGATTTCCCTCCGCTGCAGGAGTGGCGAAAGTTGGCGGACGCTCTCCGGTATCGACATTGGTACGGGCGGCTTCATTGTAGAGCACGTGACTTGTAAACACGGCGCGCAAAGCCCTCGCAACTCTAAAGACAACCATTCAAGGCAACCCATGCGAGCGTTTTGTCACCTGTGGACGAGCGGTCGCTTTCCTAAAGTCCTATAATCGCTGCAGCCGTTTTATCTGGGGGCTGAAAAAATCATGGCAGAAATGACGGTCACTCCCGTTGCGACGCATGGATTTTTCATGGATGGCCGTTGGATGGAAGACGGCGACCTGGTCGAGATTCGTGCTCCGTACGATGGCAGCATAATCGGACGGGTCGTGCAGGCGCGGCGGGAGCATGCCGAGGCCGCCATTGCCGCTGCGGTAAAGGCTTTTGGGACCACAAGGCGGCTTCCCGCATTTGAGCGGCAGCGCGTATTGCGCCAAATCTCGGCGGCCATTGGCGAACGGAAGTACGAATTCGCGCGCACGCTGGCTCAGGAAGCCGGGAAACCGATCAAGGCGGCTCGCACCGAGGTGGATCGCGCCATCTTCACCTTTAACGTGGCGGCGGAAGAGAGCACACGTATTTATGGCGAGTTCCTCCCGCTCGACTGGCAGGAATTTACCGCGGGACGTTGGGCGATTGTGCGCCGCTTTCCTGCTGAAGCCTGCTCCTCAGACTCCCCTTTGTTCGCTGATGCTGGCGGAGTGCGTGCAGCGGGCCGGATGGCCCGACGGCGGTTTTAATGTGCTGCCGCTGTCGAACGAAGACGCAGGCCTGCTGGTAACCGACGAGCGCATCAAGCTCATCAGCTTCACGGGCAGTGTTCCGGTGGGCTGGGACATCAAGCGCCGCGCGGGAAAGAAGAAAGTTGTGCTGGAACTGGGCGGGAACGCGGCCGTCATCGTGCACAACGACGCGGATCTGGGGTATGCCGTGGACCGTTGCGTCACCGGAGGATTCGGCTACGCCGGGCAGACTTGTATTTCGGTCCAGCGGATTCTGGTCGAGCATTCAGCCTACGGTCAATTCACCGATCTGCTGGTCGAGGGAGTCAAGAAACTGAAGGCGGGCGATCCGCTCGACGAATCCACCGACGTGGGTCCGCTGATTCGCGAGAGCGACGCGATTCGCACGACAAACTGGATAGAAGAAGCGGTCCGCGGAGGCGCGCGTTTGTTGTGCGGTGGCGGCCGGAAGGGCCTCGTGGTCGAGCCGACGGTTCTTACCGGCACTAAACCCGACATGAGAGTGAACTGCCAGGAAGTTTTTGGTCCCGTGGTGACGGTTGAGCCGTACAGAGATTTTGATGAAGCGCTGCGCCGCGTGAACTATTCTTCGTTCGGTCTGCAGGCGGGATTGTTCACTCGCGACGCAAAATTATTGTTCCAGGCCTACGAAGAGTTGGAAGTCGGGGGATTGATCGCGGGCGACGTTCCGTCGTTCCGCGTCGACCACATGCCCTACGGCGGAGTCAAAGATTCAGGCCTCGGCCGTGAAGGACTACGCTACGCGATCGAGGAAATGACCGAGCCGAAGCTCCTCGTCATGAATCTTCGTTAGACCTAATGCGGTTGCCTCAATAGAACCGCGCGACAAAATCCCGCGAACTATTTATAATCTTGAGTTTTCACATTCGTCGCCAAAACCCGTCAATATTTTTTACGCTGTACCTAATAGAGTTTTCGAAACATCAATCATCTTAGGCTTCCATAAGCATGTCGCAGATTTTTCATCGCAGTACGAATACCCTGTCTCGAGCCACAATTTTTGGCGCGGTATTTGTCATTGCGGCGCTGTCGTGGGTAGCAATGGAGTTGCAGCGCTCGCCGTATCTCACCTATGCAGGCGTGCGGAAGCCGCAGCCGGTACCCTTTAGTCATCAGCATCACGTCACCGGGTTAGGGATCGACTGCCGCTATTGCCACACCTCGGTCGAGACCTCGAGTTTCGCTGGCATTCCCCCGACCAAGACCTGCATGAACTGCCACTCGCAGATATGGACCAACGCCCAACTCCTGGAGCCCGTGCGGGCCAGCTATCGCAGCGGCGAATCGCTGCAGTGGACGCGGGTCAATCAGCTCCCCGACTTTGTCTATTTCAATCACAGTATTCACATCAACAAGGGAGTGGGATGCAACACCTGTCACGGGCCGGTCGACCAGATGCCGCTCATGTATCAGCAGGAATCATTGCAGATGGCGTGGTGCCTGGAATGTCATCGTGCGCCGGAGAAAAATCTGCGGCCGCGCGACCAGGTTTTTAACATGCGCTACCAGCCGCCCTCAGCGAGCAGCCCCGTCCCGGTGGACGGAAAGAATTTTATGGATCAGGAATCGCTGGGCGCGTATCTGGTGAAGAAGTACAGCGTTCGCACTGGAACGTTGATGACGAGCGACAAGCAGCGCGGCGTGTCGGATATTACGAGTTGCAGCACGTGTCATCGGTGAGAACGAACTTATGAAAACTTGTCATCCTGAGCGGAGAATCTGCTTCGCGAAGCGAGGCAGATTCGGAGTCGAAGGAGCCCGCACCACTGGGCGCCTTCGCTGTAGATGCAAGGCGTTCTCCCCGGGACTTCGGGATCATGGTGAGAATGCCTTGCAGCTTTCGTGGCGCTATCGAGGTCGTAGGGGTCCCTTCGGCAAGCTCAGGGCAGGCTCTTCGACTGCGCGAACCTTCGCTTCGCGAACTCTCGCTCCGCTCAGGATGACATTTCTTTGTTGTGTGATGTGTGATTGGTCATGAAGATTGAAGAACAAGACGGCGGCGTCAAGCGTGAGGACGTTTGCCCCAGCAAGAAGGGCAAGCTGGATCTGGACTCCGTCCGCTCGGAGATTGAACAGGCAACGGAGCAGGCCAGCGGGCAGAAGACCGGCCCTGAATACTGGCGCAGCCTTGAAGAACTCGCGGGCAGTGCCGACTTCCAGGAAGCGCTGCACCGCGAATTTCCAAAAGGTGCTTCCGAATGGGTGGATTCGGTTTCACGCCGCGGTTTCCTGAAGGTAATGGGCGCGTCCCTGGGACTGGCGGGGATGACCGGATGCGTGCGTCTGCCGCTCGAGCCGATCGTTCCATACGTGCGCCAGCCGGAAGAAGTGATTCCTGGGCGCCCGATGTTTTACGCCACGGCCGTGACGCTTGGTGGCTACGCCAGCCCTGTGTTGGTAGAAAGCCACTTGGGACGTCCAACGAAGATTGAAGGCAATGATCAGCATCCTGCCTCACTCGGCGGGACGGACATTTTCGCGCAAGCGTCGATTCTTGGAATGTACGACCCTGACCGCTCGCAGAGCGTGATGTCGATGGGCGATCAACGTTCGTGGCAGGCGTTCCTGAGCGCAATTCGAGGCCCACTCAGCGCGCAGAAGGCGGTGCAGGGCGCGGGCATTCGCATTCTTACGCCGACAATCTCTTCGCCGACGCTCGCGGACCAGTTGCGCAATTTCCTGAAAATTTATCCGCAGGCCAAATGGCATGTGTATGAGCCAGTCAATCGCGACAACGTACTCGAAGGCGCGAAGATGGCCTTCGGCCAGCCGGTCGAGACGCGCTACGACTTTGAAAAGGCCGACGTAATCGTCTCGCTCGACGCCGACTTTCTCTACGCGGGATTCCCGGGGAATGTGCGCTACATCCGTGACTTTGCCAAGCGGCGCAATCCTGATGCGCCGATGAATCGGCTGTATGTTATCGAGAGCACGCCGAGTTCGACGGGGGCGAAGGCGGATCATCGGCTGCCAGCGAGGGCCAGCGAGATTGAAGGTTTTGCACGTTCGCTTGCCGCGGCGGTAGGGGCGGGTGGAGATGGCGGTACACCCAGCGCTGAATTAGCTAAGTCGGTCTCTGCTGTTGCCGCTGATTTGAAAAGTCGTCACGGTTCCAGTTTGGTTGTCGCCGGAGACCATCAGTCTCCTTCCGTCCATGCTCTCGCGCACACTATCAATCAGGCACTGGGCAACGTTGGCAGCACCGTTGTCTACACCGACCCGGTCGATGCGAATCCCATTAACCAAGCCGAGTCGATCAAGAGTCTTGTCGGCGACATGCAAAGCGGAAAAGTGGATCTGCTGGTCATCCTCGGCGGTAATCCGGCCTACGACGCTCCCGCCGAGCTTGGATTTGCCGACATCCTGAAGAGCAACAAGGTTCCAATTCGCGTTCATCTCGGGCTCTACCAGAACGAGACCGCAGAACTTTGTCAGTGGCACGTCAATCAAGCGCACGAACTGGAAGCGTGGGGCGACGCTCGCACCAACGACGGCACCGTTAGCATCGTCCAGCCGTTGATCGCACCTCTTTACGGCGGCAAGAGCGCGCACGAATTCGTTGCACTGCTTTCCGGACAAGCCGACGCCGCTGGATATGATCTCGTGCGTGCGTATTGGCAAAAGCAGCACACTGGCTCGGACTTCGAGCAGTTCTGGCGCAAATCTCTGCACGATGGCTGGATCGAAGGCACAACTTACGGTGCAAAATCCCTGACGGTTAAGGCAGCAAGTTTTGCGCCTTCCAATTCGGTCGGTGCTGTCGCCAATGCCATCGAGCTCAACTTCCGCCGCGATCCCACCGTCTACGATGGGCAGTTCTCCAACAACGGCTGGCTGCAGGAACTGCCCAAACCGATGACCAAGCTCACATGGGACAACGCCGTGCTCATCGGTCCCAAGATGGCGGAGCGGCTGCAAATCAAAGTTGAAGATGTCGTCGAATTGGAACTGAATGATCCTGACAACTCGGTCACCGTATTTCTCGGCTACGGGCGAACTCGCGCCGGCCGTGTAGGAACTGCGCAAGGTTTCGATGCCTACGCGCTGCGCACCAGTTCTGCGCCATGGATCGCCACCGGACTGCAAATCCGCAAGACCGGAGACACCTACAAGCTCGCCTCCACCCAGGGCTACCAGAGCATGGACACGCCCGACGGCGGCCACCGTCCGCTGGTCCGCGAAACTACGCTCGAGGAGTACCGCAAGGAGCCCAACTTCGCGAAGGAAGAAGAGCCGGCACCGGGTCTTACGCTTTATCCAGCCTACGACTATAAGAAGGAAGATTACGCCTGGGGCATGACCATCGATCTGAATGCGTGCGTGGGCTGTAACAACTGCATCTTGGCCTGCCAGTCGGAGAACAACATTGCGGTCGTCGGCAAGGAGCAAACCGTCCTGGGCCGGCACATGCACTGGATTCGCGTCGATGCCTACTATCAGGGCGACCGCGATAATCCAAAAGCTTTCTTTCAGCCCGTGCCTTGCATGCAGTGCGAGAACGCGCCTTGCGAGGTCGTCTGCCCAGTGGGCGCCACCAATCACAGCAGCGAAGGCTTGAACGATATGGTCTACAACCGCTGCGTGGGCACGCGCTACTGTTCGAACAACTGCCCTTATAAGGTGCGGCGGTTCAACTTCCTGCTCTTCCAGGACTGGGAGACGCCGCAATACAAGATGATGCGCAACCCCGACGTCAGCGTGCGCAGCCGCGGCGTCATGGAAAAATGCACCTACTGCGTGCAGCGCATCAACGAGCATCGCATCGACGCCGAGCGCGAAGATCGAAAGATTAGCGACAGCGAGTTGCAGACTGCATGCCAGCAGTCGTGTCCGGCGGGTGCAATTATTTTCGGAAGTATCAATGATCCGAATAGCAAGGTCTCGAAATTGAAGGCGCAATCACGCAACTACAGTTTGCTGGGCGAACTGAACACCCGTCCACGGACTACGTATCTGGCGGAGATTCGCAACCCTAACCCGGAGTTGAAGTCGTGAACGAGGCGCAGCGCCTAAAGGCGCAAATCGCATTGGCGGCTCTTGCGGTATGCCTGAAGGCATACCCTGATACGAACCGTTTCGGTGCAAACACCACTACCTGCAACTATTACGTCAGGTGTCGGGGCGCGAGGAGATTCGTATCAGGGCACGGCTTTAGCCGTGCCGCAAAGGCTGATTTAGAAAACGGGCTTTAGCCCCTGACGGAATTCATGGACGAGCAATACAAGATGACGGTGGACGCAGAGAGGGCTCCGGTCATTGAGCCGGGCCACACCTTCGGCACGGTGACGGAAAAGATCAGCGCCATTGTGCTGACCCGCCCCACCTCGAACGGGTGGTTCGTGGGCTTCGGCATCGCCTTCATGCTGACGATGATGCTGCTGTTCGCCGTCGGTTACCTTTTCCTGCGCGGCACTGGGATTTGGGGCATTACCATTCCCATCGGCTGGGGCTTCGCGATCGTTAACTTTGTATGGTGGATTGGAATTGGCCACGCCGGCACGCTGATCTCCGCCATTCTTCTATTGTTGCGGCAGTCGTGGCGGAATTCGATCAACCGCTTCGCGGAGGCCATGACGCTTTTCGCCGTCGCCTCCGCTGGAGTCTTTCCCCTTATCCATGTCGGGCGTCCGTGGCTGGCGTACTGGCTAGTGCCTTATCCCAACACCATGAAAGTGTGGCCGCAATTTCGCAGTCCCCTGGTGTGGGACGTGTTTGCGGTCTCAACCTACGGCACGATTTCGTTGCTCTTCTGGTTCATCGGTCTTATCCCTGATCTGGCTACGTTGCGCGACCGCGCCGAGAATCCCGTCGCTAGAATCATCTATGGCATGCTTTCCCTGGGCTGGCGCGGATCGGCGCGTCACTGGCACCGCTATGAGACGGCGTACCTGTTGCTGGCGGGGCTGGCCACGCCACTCGTACTTTCCGTTCACACTGTGGTGAGTTTTGACTTTGCCGTCGGTATTGTTCCGGGCTGGCATACCACCATCTTTCCTCCTTATTTCGTGGCTGGCGCCATCTATTCGGGCTTTGCCATGGTGCTGATGCTCGCGATTCCCATCCGCAAGATTTACGGCCTGGAAGATTTCATCACGGAACGCCATCTGCAGAACTCGGCCAAGGTGATGCTGGCCACAGGGCTGATCGTGGCGTACGGCTATGGGATCGAGGCTTTTATGGGCTGGTATAGCGGCGACCGCTACGATGCCTTCACGCTTTGGAATCGCCTGCACGGCCCGTACGCGTCGTCTTACTGGGCGTTGCTGATTTGCAATATTTTTGTCCCTCAGGTGCTTTGGATTCGCAAATTGCGCACCAGTCCCGTGGCACTGTTTTTTATTTCAGGCGTGATCCTGGTGGGCATGTGGCTGGAACGATTCATCATCGTCGTGGTCAGCTTGCATCGTGATTTCCTGACCTCTTCATGGGGCATGTATTACCCCACGCGCTGGGACTGGATGACCTACATCGGCACCATCGGTATGTTCTTGGCGGCCATGTTCCTGTTCCTGCGCATCCTGCCTGCGATCTCGATCTTTGAAATGCGCACCCTTTTGCCGGAGGCGGAGGTGAAGGCGGAATGAAGCGCGATCCCATCTACGGCATGATGGCGGAATTCGATTCGGCGACCGCCTTGGTCGAAGCAGCTCGCAGCACCAGCCAAGCGGGTTACAGGAAGATCGACGCCTACAGCCCGTTTCCGATCGAAGGGTTAGCCGAGGAGATCGGTTTTCACCATGATGAAGTTCCGCTGGTGGTGCTCATTGGCGGCATCATTGGCGGTCTCACTGGCTACGCGATGCAGTACTGGATGTCGGCGGTCGATTATCCTCTCAACATCGGTGGTAAGCCGCCGCACTCATGGCCGGCATTCATCGTGATCACGTTCGAGATGACAATTCTGTTCGCTGGAATCTCGGCCGTATTCGGCATGCTGGCATTGAACGGCCTGCCCATGCCGTATCACCCGGCATTCAATGTGCCCCGGTTTGCGCTGGCTTCGAAGGACCGTTTTTTTCTGATCGTGTTTTCTTCCGACAAGAAATACGACCCAAGCCAGACGCGTAAGTTTCTGGAAAGCCTTGCTCCGCGCTCGGTTTCGGAGGTGCCCAGCTAAGATGCTGCGCCTCCGTCCAATTTCTGTTGCGACCGTCGTGGCAGCGGCCGCCTTGCTTAGTGGCTGCCGCATCGACATGCACGTGCAGCCGCGGCAGAACCCGCTTTCCCGCAGCGATTTCTTCGCCGACCAGCGCTCGGCGCGTCCTCCGGTGGAGGGTACCGTGGCTCGCGGGCAGTTGCGCGCCGATACGTATTTCTACACCGGCAAGGTCGGCGATAGTCCCGGCGATTATCTGCCGTTCCCCGCAACAAAGGAAGTTCTGGAGCGCGGCCGCGAACGTTACAACATTTACTGCGCGCCTTGCCACTCGCGCGTCGGAGACGGTAACGGCTTCATTCCTTCGCGCGGTTTTGCGCGTAAGCCGCCCTCGTATCACATCGAACGCTTGCAGAAAGCACCGCTGGGATATTTCTACGATGTAATGACCAACGGATTCGGCATCATGTCCGACTACGCGTCGCAGATTTCTCCGCAGGACCGCTGGAACATCGTCGCCTACATTCGCGCGCTGCAACTGAGCCAGAATGCCTCCACAGCGGACGTACCCGCCGGACAGAAGGTTCCATCAGAGCCGCCGAAGTTCCGCGATGTGGGAACCGGTGCGAGCCTGCCCGAGACTGCGCCACAAACCGATTCCAAGCCCGAGGAAGAGAAATGAGTCCGGCGACCGCAACCCATCTCGATCTGACGCCGCCGCCGGTGGTGAAGAAGATATCTCAGCGATCCCTCGTCGTAGGGGTCATTTTCTCGGTGATTGCAGTTGTGGGAATTTTTGTCTTTCCTGACGGCCGTGACCAGTTCTACCGCGCGTATCTGTTGGGCTTCATGGCGTGGCTCGGCGTGGCGCTAGGCTCGATGGCGATTCTCATGATCCGCCACCTGACCGGTGGAGGTTGGGGCATGGTGATTCGCCGCATCCTGGGCGCGGCCATGCGCACCCTGCCGCTGCTGGCGTTGCTTTTCATCCCAATCATTCTCGGGATGCACAAGCTCTACATCTGGGCGCAACCGCTCGACAACATCACCGACAAGCATCTCCGCGAGCACCTGCAGGACATCACCAAAACTTATCTCACCACGAATGGATTCATCATCCGCGCGGTATTCTACTTCGCCGTCTGGAACCTGCTGTCATTCCTACTCAGCAAATGGTCTAAACAGACGGATCGGCCTGGCGCACCTGACAACACCGCACGCTTCAAGGCGGTCAGCGGACCGGGACTGATTCTCTACGGGTTCACCATTTCCTTCGCCGCGATCGATTGGGTGATGTCTCTTGATCCAAGCTGGGTTTCAACCATCTTCGGCCTTGTCATCCTCATCGGCGAGGTGCTGTCGGCAATGTGCTTTGCTGTCGTCGTCGAGCGCATCCTCGTGAATTACAAGCCCATGTCGGAAATGTTGAGACCGGACTTTGTCCACGACCACGGCAAGTGGATGCTGGCATTCACCATGGTGTGGGCCTATTTCAACTTCTCGCAGTGGCTCATCATCTGGGCGGGAAATCTGCCCTCGGAAATCACGTTTTATCTGACGCGATTGAACGGCGGCTGGGGATACATCGGGCTGATTCTCGTGCTGTTCCATTTTGCCATTCCGTTCGTGATCCTGCTGTCCAGACCCTTCAAGCGCGATATCCGCAAACTGGTCTGGCTTGCGGTCTGGCTCATGTTGATGCGTTACGTCGACTTGTTCTGGATCATTGAACCGAATTTCTCAAAGACATTGAGTTTGACCTGGGCGGACGTAGTAGTGCCGATCGCCATTGGAGGCTTCTGGCTGGCCTACTTCTTCCACAACCTGAGTGCACTGCCCCTGCTTCCGGTGTATGACCCGTCGGCGAATGAAGTGCTGGAGCCGACACACGCGTAACAGAACGAGTAACAGAATTATGAGCAGCGAGACACACGAGAACAAGAACGCGCACGGCCAGGGCGATTTCGAACGCCGGGATATTGGCGCGGCCGGCATCATTTATTTCTTTGTGGGGCTCGCGGCTGCCACGCTGATCATTCATTTTCTTCTCGCCGGCTTGTATGACTTCCTCGATAAGCGGGAGAAGACGCAGCAGCCTCCGGTGAATCCGTTGATCACGAACGTGCCTGCCGATACCCGGCAGATTCCATTCAATTATCCGGAGAAGGCCTTTCCCACTCCCCGTCTCGAGCAGGACGAGCGCACGCAACTGAACGATATTCGGATGGCCGAAGAGCAGAAGTTGGCCAGCTACGACTGGGTCGACCAAAAGGCAGGAACGCTTCGCATCCCAATCGATCGGGCGATGGACTTGGTGGCGCAACGCGGGCTTCCGGTGCGTACCCAAGAAGCAACAGCACAGGCGTCCGCCACCCAGACGGGAAACAGGAAGAAGGGGAGCAAGCAGTGAGCAGTCAGATTCGAAATTGGATGCCCACAGCGCGAGCCATCGTGGCCGTGGCATTGCTGACGGTGTCGGCGTGGGGCCAGGGGATGAGCAAAGGCATTATGTCTCCTCCCGCGAACGTGCGTCCGCCGCGACTCGAGAACGTTGGCATTGAGCAGCGTCTCGACAGCCAGGTGCCTCCCGATCTTGCCTTCCGCGATGAGACTGGCCAGACGGTGAAGTTGGGGGACTATTTCGGCAAGAAGCCCTTGATTCTGAACCTTGTCTACTACAACTGCACCATGCTGTGCGGAGAGGCGCTGGCCGGCCTCAGCGGCGCGATGCGCTTGGTGAAGTTCGATGTGGGCAAGGAATTCGAGGTGGTCACGGTCAGCTTCGATCCACGTGAGACGCCGGAGATAGCTGCCGCCAAGAAGAAGGACTATGTGAAACGTTACGGCCGTCCCGGCGCGGACACAGGGTGGCATTTTCTGACTGGGCCCGCGGAATCGGTTAATGCGCTCACCAAGGCCGTGGGCTTCCAGTATCAGTACGACCCGAAGATCAATCAGTTCGCGCACGCTACCGCCATCATGGTGCTGACGCCCCAAGGCCGCATCTCGCGCTATTTCTACGGAGTCGATTTTCCGCCCAAGGATCTGCGCATGGGCGTGGTGGAAGCGTCTCAGGGGAAGATCGGGAATCCCATCGACGCTGTGCTGCTGTATTGCTACCACTATGATCCGGCGACCGGAAAGTACGGAGCGGTCATCGCCAACATTCTGCGGCTGGCGGCAGCAGCCACGATCCTGATTCTGGGCGGATTCATTCTCATCATGCTGCGGCTGGAACGTTCGTTATCCGGAAAAGCGCCGGGGGGAGCGACGACTTAGATCGGGTATGTTCAACAATTTTCCATTATGGCCGGAGCGAGCTTCCACGGTAGCGGGCAATGTAGACGCCCTGTTCATCTTCCTGCTCATCGTATCGGGATTGATGACCCTGCTCATCTTTGTCTGCCTGGTATACTTCGCCGCCCGGTACCGCTATCGTCCCGGCGTATTGGCCGAACAGATCGAGGGCTCAACGCCGCTGGAACTAACGTGGTCGATCATCCCGCTCTTTGTTTTCGTGGTGATCTTCTTCTGGGGTGCGGTGGTTTTCTTTAAGGAGCGTACGCCACCAGCGGATGCCACAGAAGTTTATGTGGTGGCCAAGCAATGGATGTGGAAGCTGGAACATGCGGAAGGCCAACGAGAAATCAACGAACTGCATGTGCCGGTGGGACGGGATGTGAAAATGATCATGACCTCGCAGGACGTGATTCATAGTTTCTTTATTCCTGCATTCCGCATCAAGCAAGACGTTTTGCCGGGCCGCTACACTGTGGCCTGGTTCCGCGCTACGAAGCCGGGGACGTATCACTTGTTCTGCGCGGAATATTGCGGCACGCAGCACTCAGGCATGATCGGATCAATTGTGGTGCAGGAGCCGGCGCTGTATGAGGCGTGGATGAACGGCGGCTCGACTGGGCCGCTCTCCGCGTCCGGGGAGAAGATATTTGCCGAACTCGGTTGCGTCACTTGTCACCGCAATGATAGCCAGGGGCGCGGTCCAAATCTTCAGGGAGTCTTTGGCAAGCCGGTCCTGCTGGAAGACGGGCGTACCGTGACCGCGGACGAAAATTACATCCGCGAGTCGATTCTCGACCCAGGCGCGAAAATTGTGAACGGCTACAAGCCGGTCATGCCCACGTTTCAGGGACTGGTCAGCGAAGAGCAGTTGAACGCATTGGTCGCTTACGTGAAGTCCTTGTCGGGGGCCAGTCCGGGTCAGGCATCGAGCAAGGCCAGCGCCAGTACGGATGCGCTGCAGCCCAAGGGAAGTCAGGTGGAATGAGTATGGCTACGGCACAAGCTCAGACGGTTGGACGCGAGAATTACCTCAACAAGGAATATGGAGTAGGGTCGTGGCTGCTGACCACGGACCACAAGCGCATTGCGCTTCTCTACCTGCTCTCCATTACATTCTTTTTCTTCATCGGAGGCTTTTTCGCGCTGCTCATCCGGCTGGAACTGCTGACCCCGGCAGGCGACCTGGTTCAGGCCGATACTTATAACAAGTTATTCACCATGCATGGCATGGTGATGATTTTCTTTTTCCTGATTCCTTCGATCCCGGCAGTGTTGGGTAATTTCCTGGTCCCCTTGATGATCGGGGCGAAGGATCTGGCGTTTCCTCGCATCAACCTGCTGAGTTGGTATCTGTACATCATCGGCGGCGTGATGATGCTGCATTGCATGTTAACCGGAGGCGTCGATACCGGCTGGACGTTCTACACTCCTTTCAGCACCGCGTTTACCAACACCAAGATTGTTGAAGCAGGACTGGCGATATTCGTTGCGGGATTCTCGTCCATCCTTACGGGGCTGAATTTTGTGGTGACCATCCACCGCATGCGGGCTCCGGGTATGACGTGGTCGCGGCTGCCGCTGTTCATTTGGGCACACTACGCTACCAGCATCATTCAGTTGTTGGGCACGCCCGTTATCGCGATCACGATTGTGCTGGTCGCCGCCGAACGCACGTTGCATCTCGGAATTTTTGACCCCAAGCTGGGGGGCGATCCGTTGTTGTTTCAGCACTTGTTCTGGTTCTACTCGCATCCGGCCGTGTACATCATGATTTTGCCCTCGATGGGCATTATCAGCGAGATCATTGCCTGTTTCTCGCGCAAACGGATCTTCGGATACGGATTCGTGGCTTTTTCGTCGATTGCCATCGCGGTCTTCGGCTTCCTGGTCTGGGCGCACCACATGTTTGTCGCCGGAATCTCGGTCTACGCCGCTTTGGTGTTTTCTCTGTTGAGTTATGCCGTGGCCGTCCCTTCTGCCGTCAAAGTGTTTAACTGGACCGCCACTATGTACAAGGGCTCTATCCACTACGATGCGCCCATGCTCTACGCCTTCGGATTCATTGGCCTGTTTACAATGGGCGGTCTCACCGGCTTATTTCTCGCTGCGCTGGGCATCGACGTCCATGTCACCGATACTTACTTTGTCGTGGCGCACTTTCACTACATCATGGTGGGCGGCGCGGTAATGGGTTATCTGGGAGGAATGCACTTCTGGTGGCCCAAGATTTCCGGCAAACTCTACCCCGAGGGTTGGGCGAAGCTTGCTGCCTTGATCGTCTTCATTGGATTCAATCTCACGTTCTTCCCGCAGTTCGTCCTCGGGTATCTGGGCATGCCGCGACGTTACTACGATTACAGCCACATGCCGGAGTTTCAAGTGTTGAACGTGCTCTCGACTGCGGGGGCGACCATTCTCGGCGTTGGCTATCTGCTGCCGATGGTCTACTTCCTGTGGTCGATGCGGTACGGCAAGCCTGCGTCCGACAATCCGTGGAATGCAGCGGGGCTTGAGTGGAAGACGGCCTCGCCGCCACCCACATTCAATTTTGATGAAGAGCCGGTAGTTACCTGGGAAGCCTACAACTACGACGAACTGGACACAGGTCACAAGCAGGAGGTTCACGTTGTCGGATAGCCAAGTTGCGGCCGTTCACGGCGAAGTCAACAATCCTGCTTTGCTGCATCACTTCGCGGAGCCACAACAGCAACGTGATGCGTCTAGCCTGGGAATGTGGGCCTTCCTCGCCACCGAAGTCATGTTTTTCGGCGGCTTATTCTGCGCCTATCTCATTTACCGACTGATGTATTTCGGAGACTTCGGCGCAGCCAGCAAGACTTTGGATGTCAAGCTCGGAGCCACCAATACCGCCGTGCTGATCTGCAGCAGCCTGACGGTTGTCTTGGCGGTTTGGGCGGCGCAAACTGGGCGCCGCATGATGCTGGTGGGAAACCTGGCCCTGACTCTTATATTGGGACTGGCTTTCCTAGGCATCAAAGGGATCGAGTACAAGGAAAAGTTCGAAAGACATCACGTGCCCGGGGCTTCGTTCCAGTTCCAAGAAAAGATTCCGGGCCATCCTGATCAAAACGCAAATCCACAACACGCCCAGATTTTCTTTGCTCTCTACTTCGTTATGACCGGCTTGCACGCGCTGCACATGATTGTTGGTATCGGCATTTTCGTTTGGCTCCTGCTCATGGCGTGGAAGGGACGCTTCACTCCGGAGTACAACACTCCCGTTGAAATGGGGGGCTTGTACTGGCACTTTGTAGATATCATTTGGATCTACCTGTTCCCGTTGCTTTACTTGATCGACCGTCACCCGTGAGGCCTGCATGTCTGCACACTCAACATCATCGTCGCTCAAGACCTACGTTGCGATCTGGATCACCCTGCTCGTGGGCACGGCTCTCACGGTATACGCTTCGGGCCTGGACCTGGGACGCTTCAACGCTGGTGTTGCGCTCGTTATTGCCACGATCAAAGCGACTCTGGTTGCCCTGTTTTTCATGCACATCAAGGGCACGAGTGAAAAGCTGACCAAACTTGTCGTCATCTCCGCGCTATTCTTCCTGCTGATTCTGCTGGGTCTCGCCATGTCCGATTACGCCACGCGGGCGTGGACTTAGCCTTTATCGCACTCTGTTTAGGCGGCAGTCTGCGGTATACTCGCGCCCACCGGCTATGACATCGCATCCGTGAGGTGACCTATGGCGTTCTGCAATTCCTGCGGCGCGACTCTGGATCCCGCAACCAAGTTCTGCAACAAGTGTGGTGCCGCCAATGTCGCGCAAGTATCGGCGCCGGTTCAGGCCGCTGCGAGCTCTGCAGGTCCAGCTGGATCAGGTCAAAACAGCGGAGCTCTCAAGGTCATCCTGATCGTAGCGGCCATAATCGTCGCCGTGGGAATTCTTGGCATGGCCACGCTTGGGATTATCACCTGGCGGATTGCAAAAAGTTCCCACGTGCGACAAGAGGGCGATCACGTCAAGGTTGAAACTCCTTTCGGCACGGTCGAGAGCACAAAGGACCCGGAAGCGGCGGTCCGCAACCTGGGGGTCGAGCTCTATCCGGGAGCGCAAGTGTTGAAGAGCAGCACCGGCTCCGCCATTTTCGGCGGGGTTCACACGGCTTCGGCGAACTTTGAGACCGGCGATTCAGTGGATAGGGTCGCGAGCTTCTACAAAGCTAAGTTTCCCAATGCCATGGTTACGACGTCGGACGATAATCACTGCACCATTGTGTCTAACCAGTCGAAGAACCTGATCACAATCAATATCCAGGCTACGGGTGAGCGAACTCAAATTCAGATTGCCAATATTACCCACAAGTCCGACCCGGCAACCTCTCCTTCGGACTATAAAATCAGAGAAAAACTGAGGGACTAAATAAGAACGGATTCAATGTCAGACAGACTCATACAGGTAGTCCAGGCAACGAAGTCAGCACAGGTCGACGCGTTGGGACTGGCCCAGTCTCTTCGCGCGTCAATTCGAGGCGAGGTACGCTTCGACAACGGCAGCCGCGCTCTCTACGCGACCGACGGCTCGAATTATCGCCAGGTGCCAATCGGCGTCGTGCTTCCTCGCGACGTGGACGGCGTTCTGACGACTGTCTCTCTCTGCCGCGAATTCGGAGCGCCGCTGCTTTGCCGCGGTGGAGGCACGTCTCTCGCAGGGCAGTGCTGCAACGTCGCGGTCATTCTGGATTTTTCCAAGTACATGGCAGGGATCCTTGAGATCGATGCTGCGCGCCGCATCGCCCGGGTTCAGCCTGGGATAGTGCTCGATCACCTTCGCAACGCCGCTGAAAAATATCAGCTGACCTTCGGGCCTGATCCCGCGACTCATAATCGTTGCACGCTCGGTGGCATGATCGGCAACAACTCATGCGGCGTGCACTCGGTGATGGCCGGGAAGACCGACGACAATATCGAAGAGCTCGACATCCTGACTTACGATGGCACTCGGATGAAAGTCGGAGCGACTTCCAGCGAAAAACTGGAGCGCATCATCCACGAAGGCGGCCGACGTGGCGAAATCTACGGCAAACTCAAGGCCATCGCGGCTGGCTATGGCAATCTGATCCGAGAACGATTCCCCAAGATTCCCCGCCGGGTCTCCGGCTATAACCTGAACTTCCTGCTACCCGAAAATGGCTTCCATGTGGCGCGTGCGCTCGTCGGCTCGGAAGGAACATGCGCCACCGTGCTCGAGGCGACCTGTCGCCTGGTGGAAAGTCCTCCTGAGCGCGTGCTCCTCGTCGTGGCCTATTCCGACATTTACCAGTGCGCCGATCACGTGCCTGAAATCATGTCGCACAAGCCCATCGGCCTCGAAGGCTTCGATGATCTGCTCACGGACTACACCCGGCGCAAGGGAATCAACTCCGAAGGACTGTCGCTGCTGCCCGAAGGCGGGGGCTGGCTGCTGGTGGAATTCGGCGCCGACACGGCACAGGAGGCCGAGTCTCAAGCTCGCGGACTCATGCAAGCTCTGAGCCGCGGCACCAGCATTCCGAACATGCGTTTGTGCACTGACAAGCAGCAGGCAAGACGGATATGGGAAGTCCGCGAGGCAAGCCTGGGCGTAACTTCGCACGCACCCGGCGAACCCCTGAACTGGGAGGGTTGGGAGGATTCCGCCGTAGCTCCCGAAAAGCTCGGCAGCTATCTCCGCGACTTGCGCAAAATGATGGCTGAGTTCGACTACAAAGGCTCGCTCTACGGCCATTTCGGCCATGCCTGCGTGCACACGCGCCTCAACTTCGACCTGCAATCAAAAGAGGGAATCGCCAAGTACCGCAAGTTTGTCGAACAGGCGGCCGATCTCGTGGTCGGCTACGGTGGTTCGTTGTCCGGTGAGCATGGTGACGGACAGGCGCGCGCGGAATTGCTCCCCAAAATGTTCGGGCCGGAGTTGATGCAGGCCTTCCGCGAATTCAAGTCCGCCTGGGACCCATCCTGGAAGATGAATCCGGGCAAACTGATCGAACCTTACAAGCTCGATGAGAATCTACGCCTGGGTGCAAACTACGCTCCCTGGGAGCCGGAAACGCATTTTCAGTTTCCGGAGGATCATGGGAGCCTGTCCCAGGCGTCGCTGCGTTGCGTAGGCGTGGGCGCATGCCGCCGCGAAGAGGGTGGCGTGATGTGTCCGAGCTACCGCGCGACGCGCGAAGAAGAGCACTCCACGCGCGGCCGCGCTCACCTGCTCTGGGAAATGACTCAGGGCGAGATGATCCGCGATGGTTGGAGAAGTGAAGAGGTCAAGCAATCGCTCGATCTTTGTCTCGCCTGTAAAGGATGCAAGAGCGATTGCCCTGTAGGCGTGGATGTCGCCACCTACAAGGCTGAGTTTCTTTCCCACTATTACGAAGGTCGGGTGCGTCCGCGCAGTGCATACGCCTTCGGCAATATTGATTTCTGGGCGCGCCTGGCCTCGCATGCTCCCGGTCTGGTCAACTTGACCACGCAGCTGCCGTTCTTGCGGGAAATCGCAAAGCTGGCGGCCGGGATTCCCTTTCAACGAAGTATTCCCGCGTTCGCTCCCCAAACGTTCAAGAGCTGGTTTCGCCGCCGCCAGCCAAACAGCAACGGTCCGCCTGTCCTCCTCTGGCCCGACACTTTCAATAACTATTTTCTGCCCGCAACGGCCAAGGCCGCAGTTGAGGTTCTTGAGGCCGCTGGTTTCAGTGTCATACTCCCGCAGGCGAACCTGTGTTGCGGGCGCCCACTCTACGACTTCGGCATGCTCGACCGCGCGAAAGACCTCCTGCTCCAAATCCTCGATGAACTCTCACCGGAGATCGAGGCGGGCATTCCCGTGGTCGGACTTGAACCAAGCTGCGTCGCCGTATTCCGCGACGAGTTGCTCAACCTTTTCCCCGACGATAAACGGGCGCAGGCCCTGGCGCGCCAGACATTCCTGCTGAGCGAATTCCTGGAAGGTAACGCCGGCCATTGGGCGCCGCCCCGGTTCGAACGCAAAGCATTGCTGCATGGCCACTGCCATCACAAGTCGATCATGAAAATGACGGCGGAAGAGTCCGTCCTGCGCCGGATCGGCGTTGATTTCCATTCTCCGGCGCCCGGGTGCTGCGGGATGGCAGGCTCTTTCGGGTTTGAACACGACAAGTACGACATTTCTACAGCAATTGGCGAACTCGAACTGCTGCCAGCCGTCCGTAAGGCCCCCGACGATTGGTTGATCATTGCTGACGGCTTCAGTTGCCGCGAACAGATCGCTCAAGGGTCCGACCGGCATGCCCTTCACTTGGCGGAAGTTCTGCAAATGGCGCTGGCCAGGCCGTCTGCCGGGGATTCCGGACCCTACCCGGAGTCCTCCCGGGCGCTGCAGCGGCAAATCGATGTACGAACTTCAATGACGCGTTCCGTGCTGAGCTTGGGAGCACTGATGGCGGGCGGCTTGCTGCTCCGACGATGGATTAAGTAGTTATTTATCAATTACTTGCGGCATAGTGCCCGGCTCTTTGCAAAGCCTGGGCCTCGCCAGACTTCCCACTTTCTGGGACAATAGATATCTCGCCGACTCCTTCCCGGCGGTTTTCTCGCTCGCACACCACCGGAATGGAATTCCTGGCTATGGCGCAAGAACTTACAACTAGTGCCTCGGTCGTCTCCAACGACGTGGCTCAGGCATTGACCGCGAAGGCTCAATCGCCGGAGGCGCCGTTGCGTGGAGCGATCCTGGTGCTGATCCAGTTCGACGTTTGTGAAGAGATTCGCCTGGACGAACTCCGCAAGATTCTTGGCGCCCGAACGGCGCCAGCAAGCTTCAAGCATCAGGCTCCCGGATACGTCCGCTACCAGCGGCCTCCGGTTGAGGAGACTCTGGAGCCTCTCGTCCTCGAGGGAGGAGAGCGGCTTGAGGGCGAAATCAAGTACTACGATTACGGCGTAGTGAGCCTGGTGTTTGAGTTGCCTTTCTCCGCCGACTGGAATACGCTCGCGCAACTCTCCAGCCGTTGGACTTCGGACACAAACTTTGAGGGCCTTGCTACCCGCATCGTGAAGCAGAAGCTGGAGCGGGCAGCTCCGGCGCTGGTTAAACCGTATCCCGGAGAATGGTTGCAGGAAGATTACTTCATCTTTCATGTGCGGGAAATTGCAGGATCGCCATCGGCGGCTGACCTGCTGGCGGCGCATGGGGACCGCATTGCCCAGGTAGTCCGCGGCGAAACTGCCATGCTCTCGGAAGGCGAACGCCAGGAAATCCTGCAATCACGCATTTCGTACTATCCCAATGATCTGGCGGTAATTGGCTGGAATGCCGCCTTTATCTACGACAGTCCCTCGGGCGCCGAGACCGTGATCCAACTGCTGCAATACGCCAACTCGCAGTTGCTCGAGTTCCGCCATTATGACGAACTGCTGACCCACGAACTCGAAGGTGTCTACGATTTTCTGGAGAATGGTGGGACCGGACTTTGGTCGCGTTGGCGGACAGCGCGGGCCGCTTCAAAACTGCACACGGTGCTGCTCGACGTCAGCGAACTGACTGAGCGTGCGGACAATGCCATCAAGTTTCTCAGCGACATGTTCTCCGCCCGCCTCTACAAGCTGGCGGCGCAAAAAGTAGGCGTGCCTGATTACAAGGACCTGGTGCAGGAAAAGCTCCATACCGCGGAAGACCTCTACCGTTTCATGGTGGACCAGTTCAACCAGAGCCGTGCCTTTGTGCTCGAACTCATGGTGGTGATCATTCTGATCATCGAGCTGGTCTATTTCTTCCGCGGCAAACCGATCTAGCCTCGCCACTAGCCACGAGACCTCGTCTTTCTCTATCGTTGTGTAGTTCATCTCCGTAATGGCCACAGCCAATCGTTGTCATTCCAAGAGATCGGACAGGGAGATCGCATGCGAGGTTTGAAAGATAAGCGCGTCCTGATCACGGGAGGCGCAAGCGGCATCGGCGCTGCCACTGCCGCCCGCTTTGTGGAGGAGGGCTCGCAGGTTTGCGTGCTTGATCGCGATGGCAACGCATGCGGCGAGATTCGCCGCCGGTTGCCCGCTCTGGCCGAGGCCATCATCGCCGACGTCACTGACCTGATGCAGGTGGAAGCCGCCTTCGCCGACGCCGTCCGCGTGATGGACGGCGTCGATGTCCTCATCAACAATGCGGGCATCAGCATCCGCCACAACTTCCTCGACATCACCCCCGAGGAATGGGACAAAGTCGTTGCCGTGAATCTAACGGGCGTTTTCTACGTAGCCCAAACTGCGGCGCGCCACATGTGGGAGCGAGGCAGCGGCGTCATCCTGCAAACGGCCTCGACTAACGGGATTGCCGGTTACCCTTACTATGCCGATTACAACGCTACGAAAGCTGGCGTAATCGAACTGACCAAGAGCATGGCGCTGGAACTCGCGCCAAAAGTGCGGGTGTGCGCGGTGGCGCCAGGATACGTGCTTACGCCCATGCAACGCGCCGAATACACGGATGCGATGCTCGATGAAGTTAACCGCAAGATTCCTCTGCGGCGGCACGCGAGGCCCGAAGAGATTGCGGCGCTGTTTGCGTATCTTGCTTCGGATGATGCGGCCTATGCGACCGGGCAGGTCTTCACTATGGACGGAGGAGAGACCGCGGGCGGCCTGGCCAGCCGATGAAGTAGAGCATCCACATCTTCGGCTGGTAAGATTCCACGGATGCGCCTGAAGGACAGAATTGCTCTTATCACCGGCGGAACTTCCGGCATCGGCGAAGCCACCGCGCTGCTATTCTCCAAAGAAGGTGCGAAGGTTGCGATCACGGGCCGGAACCGGGAGCGCGGCGCGGCGGTGGTTCAGCAGATCAAACAGCAGGGCGGCGATGCCCTGTTCATCCGCGCCGGCGTAAGTCTAGCCGACGACTGCCGCCGTGCCGTGGATGAAACTGTACGTGCCTTCGGAAGGCTCGACATTCTCTTCAACAACGCCGGCGTTTTCTATCCTCAAACTGCTCTTGAATGTTCAGAAGAGGAATGGGACGAGCAGATTGATGTCAACCTGAAAGGCACATTCCTGATGTCGAAGTTCGCTCTGCCCTCCATGATCGCGCGGGGGCACGGAGTAATCATTAACAATAGTTCCGGCTGGGGACTGGTGGGCGGCGATCACGCAGTCGCCTACTGCGCCTCGAAGGGTGGTGTGGTGCTGATGACGAAAGCCATGGCCATTGATCATGGCCGTCAGGGCATACGGGTGAACTGCATTTGCCCCGGCGATGTTGAAACTCCCATGCTGCCCGCCGACGCGAAGATGCGCGGACTCTCCTGGGACAAATATCTGCAGGACTGCAACAACCGGCCGATGGGCCGCATCGGCAGCCCGGATGAGATTGCCAACGCAGTGTTGTTCCTCGCCTCAGATGAATCTTCGTTTATGACTGGAGCCGCACTCGTGGTCGATGGTGGAGGGACCGCTGACTAGCCGGAACGGCACACTCGAATGAAAGCTACCGTCTTTCTCGGCGCAGGACGCATCACCAGCGCACTGGTTGCAGGATTACACCTGGCAGGATACAAGCGCCCGATCATTGTCTATGATCGGAACCCGGAGAAGTTGCGTGCGCTCCGGCGCGCGTTTGCCGTCGAAGCGGTTCGCGATTTAGCCACAGCAGTCGAACGAGCAGAAATTCTGGTCGTCGCCGTGCAGCCGGCGGCCGTGGCAGACTTGATCGACGATGTGGTTCGTTGTGGCACAACACCTCCTGCCCTGGCCGTCAGCCTCGCCGCCGGAGTCCCGCTCAAGAGACTGCGTACTCGACTGAAACCTCCGGTTCGCTGGGCGCGTGCCATGCCTAGTCCGGTCTGCCGCATTGGACGCGGTCTGACGGCCCTGACTTTTGAGCCCGGCCTCGCCCCGGGCGCCCGTAAGAGAGTCCGCGAATTGTTTGCGCACGTTGGACTTGTGGTTGAGATCGCGGAAAATCGCTTTGACGCTTTTACGGCAACCTTCTCGCCCAGTCACGGCTACCACGCACTGGCAACCTTGGCCAAGGCCGCAGGAGGTGCCGGGCTCGACCCTAAAACATCGCTTACGGCTGCGGCTCACGCGCTAGCCGAAGGAATCCTGTACTGGCGTGATAGCAAGACGAGCCTCACCAATCTGCTTCACGAAGCTGCCACGCCAGGAGGGATCGCTGCTGCTACCATGCAGTCGATGGATAAGGCCGGGTACGGCAAAGTGATAGCCCGGGGCCTGCAAGCGGGCGTGGCACAGGCGCGACGGAACGCAAGGAGAAAGTGACCGGATTCCGCCTCGGAGGCTAGAGCGTCCCCCGTCGGGTAGTTACGTTAGTCATCTGGCCCCAGGTCTTGACCAGCGAAATCGGGCTTGCAATCTGTCAAACTAGAATTTGTCAAACTGGGCAGTAGCACGCTGACTACTCGCGAGCCCAGGCCAGAGAGTATCGCAAGATGGAAGTACTAACGCCCAAGGCGACGCGACGGAGCACGCGGATCCGCGTGGAGATCCCCATCAGCGTGACCAGCCTGGACCGGGTTCATCCCTTCGCCGAACGTTGTGTGGCTGTAGTTGTAAGCGGCCAGGGGTGCGGGTTTCGGAGCTCTCGCGCGCTGCATATCGAAACCCCGATTTTCTTGAGCGATCTGCCCGGCGGCGGGAGTGTCACGGCGCGCGTGGCCAGTTGTTTGCCTTTGGGCAGCGACGGCAAGTATTTCCTGATCGGCGCCTCTCTCTATACGCACGGAAATGTCTGGGGAATTGTCGACCCACCGGAAGACTGGGATGTGGAAGGTCAGGGCACGGCCGCGGCAGGAACAGCTGCTCATGGTCAGCCCTCTGCCCAGAAGCCAGATGTCTCGAGCAAAAAGAACTGGCCCTACAATCGGTTCTCCGGTACCACAGGGGTTCGTCAAAGAGAAAAGTAGCGATCCAGATTCCGTGTAATCCAGGTTCTCAACACGTGAGGAGTGGCTCCCGGACTTGTTCTTCCGTAACTTCGTTAAGTTTCCTACCTGCTGTCATACTCGCCTAGCGTATGTCCCAACAGCCCGATTCGCCGACGCTGCAGGTCTCTGCCAGCCAGAAGCACTCAGAACAGCGTGCCTCCCGCGTGAAATTGCGGGGATCGGTTCTGGTCCTGATCCGGCTGCCGAACCGCCGCCAGGTGCGCGCTGCGCTGCATCAGCTTTCGACTACGGGCGGTTTAATCCATCTGGAGAAACCTCTGGACGAGAAGATCGAGGTCGAATTGGTTTTTCACCTCGATGGCGCCACGATCCGGGGGAGGGCAGTGATGTTGTTTCCGATGTGGGCGACTCAGGGGTGGCTGCAACCTTTTCGGTTTACCGAACTTTCTGAGGCTAGCCAGGAATCCCTGGGGACAAGTCTGAAGGCGTTTCTCGGGGAGTCAAAGGCCGCGGCCGCGGGAAGCTGATCTTTGATCAGTTCTCCTTGTCTCTTACCCAAGTTACTCCGGTTACCAGTGCGGTGGCGCAGGTGTGGACTATGATTCAAGCAAAGGTGTGGTCATGAAAAGACTTAGTTTTGTAGTCTCGCTCACCAACGACGATAACGACTATCAGCAGGAACAGGCAGCGGCGGCGGATAAAGCCGCGCGGCGCCTGGGCGTCGATGTGAAGATCATTAACGCGAACAATGATGCCGTCACACAGAGCCAGCAGTTGCTGGAGTTCGTGCAATGTGCCGCTGCCTCGCGTCCGGATGCTATCGTCTTCGAACCTGCAGGGGGAACCGGGTTCCCGCAAGTGGCGCGCGCTGCCGCAGCGGCGGGCATCGGGTGGGTCGTGTTGAACCATGAAGTGGATTACATTTCACAACTGCGGATCGCGCATCAGGTTCCGGTATTTGCGATCAGCTCAGATCACGAGGAAGTGGGCAAGATACAGGGGAAGCAATTTGCCGCATTGCTTCCGCAAGGCGGCTCTGTACTCTACATCGAGGGGCCGGCCAACAGTTCTGCCGCGAAAGAGCGGACCGCCGGAATGAACCGAACCAAGCCGGCGAACATTCAAGTGAAGTCTCTGCGGGCAAACTGGACCGAGGAAAGTGCCTACCGCGCGGTAACTTCCTGGCTGCGCCTGAGCACTTCGCAAGCGGCGAAGATTAATCTTGTCGGTGCGCAGGACGACAGTATGGCGGCCGGCAGCAGAAAAGCGTTCAGCGAAATGGCTGACGGAGACCGTGAGCGATGGTTGAACATTCCGTTCACAGGTTGTGACGGCATGGCCAATACCGGCCAAGCCTGGGTCCGTAGCGGTGTGCTGGCAGCGACAATCCACATTCGTCCAAATACAAACCTGGCGTTAGAAATGCTGACAGAGTCGATCCGCTCCGGTTCTCCGCTGCCCGAGCAAAAACTGACGGTCCCCGAATCGATTCCTTCACTGCAGGAGCTTGTCAGTCGCGGCAAGCAGCCGGATGCTGAGAAGCTCCATCGCACTGCACGCGCCTGAGACCTGAATCCTCGGCGTCAACGGCGATGGGGAGTGGACGAGCCCGATAAGAATTGAGCTCAGAGGTAGTTTGCAAAGCGCAGCCACTGTTCAACCAAGGCGATACCCTGAGTGAATGGAACTCGAGGCTTGTAATCGAGTAGTTTCTGCGCTTTCGCGATGCTGAAAAAAACAGTCCCAGTCTGAGTGGCTAGAGTTACTTCATCGGGGATAAGACGGCCATTTTGAGTTGCATTGGACGCTGTTCTTCGTACCCCCACCCGCTCCCGCAAGCGCGTACGACTTTGCTCATCGAGCGAGGCGGACCATCTCCAGAGGCCAGCGAGAGCGCGGGCAGACAACGGAACCCGAAGCAGCAACTGCCGGAATTCACGGCTTCGCAGCACTTGTCCTGCGGCCTTTACCGAGCCGACCAATATTCCGGGCTGACTCGCGTAGTAGTCGCGGATCTCCTGCGACGAGAACCCTGAAAGCGTCTCCTCTCCGATCATCTTGGCGTGAGCCCGGATGAAATCCCCCCAGGTGATCCGTTCCCCATCGGTGATGAAGAATGCCTGGCCCACTCCCTGCTCCCTCTCCACCGCCAGAAAAATCGCGTCTACCAGATTGTCTACGTAGGTCGTATTGCAGGCGCCGTTGCCTCCGTCAATCAAGGCCGCCTGGCGGTCCTTCAGTTCCTCTATTAGCCGTGTCGACCAGGAGGAATACGGTCCGTAAACAATCGAGGGCCGCAGAATAACCGCTGGCAAGCCCCGCCGTGCGAACCGCAGGACAATTTTCTCGGCCTCGCCTTTGTTGTCACAGTAAGCATCGCCGGTCCGTGGCACGGGACTTCCCTCACTCTCACTGCCCGGACGAGGCGTCAAGCCATATACAGCGGCGGTACTCATGTGAATCACGCGCTCAACCTCTGCTGACTCAGCGGCTTCGAGCAGGTTCTGTGTTCCCTTTACAATCCCCCGAGCAACGCCCAGCCCGCAATGAATGACAACCTTGGCATTCCCCATTGCCTGGCGCAGGGAGGATTGATCGAGCAAGCTGCCCTGGCAAAGTTGTATGGGAAGCCGTCCGATCCGGGCAGCGTGCTTGGGAGTGTGCACGAGGGCGCGAACATCGCATGCGCCTGCCTGAACCAAGCGCTCGCAGACCCTGCCTCCGATGAATCCGGTAGCCCCGGTTACGAACACAGTCTTGTCCTGCCACTTCACGCCGGTGCTCCGGAACTGGGTTCCAGCTCGGACCATGGTTCTGGAATCCGCCTGCGCTGAGCATAGCAGCGCTCGATCAGTTCAAGGACCGCAGCAGCCTGCAGGCCATCTACGCAAGGGGTCTGAACGCCGCGAATGCTTTGGACGAAGTTTTCCAGCTGAAGATGGAAGCTGTTGGGCGAAGATTTGCTGCCGTCACCGAGCCTGAGAGTTTCCGAAAGAGATTGGCCACCAATCTGCCGGTGCAGGACTACGATGTCCGGATCGGACAGCAATAATTCTGCGGTCGCCTCTGAACCACGTACGAGAAGTCGATTGGCAAGAGGATAAGTGCGGCTGATGCGAACGTGGCCTGGGGTTGTGCCGTAACGGTTCCTGTGCTGAAGCGTAAGACGTACATTCGCTTCGATTCCGCTGCCCCAGTCGTCATCCTCATACTGGAAATCTGTCACCGGTCCAAACCAATCCATAAGACTGTCCAGCAGGTGCACTCCATAGTCGATCAAAGCTCCGCCGCCGGCTTCGGCCCTCGAAAAATAGAAGCTCGAGGCAGCGTTCCAGTCGTAAGGCCCACCCACTTGCCAGTCATAGTCCTGCAACGCTCCAATCATGCCGTGTTCTAAGGCCGTTTGCAGCAACCGGTGATTGTCCTGGTATCGGCGGTTCATTCCAACGGCGAGGACCAGACCTTTTTCGGCCGCTGCGGCTGCACAGGCGCGAGCGTCTGCTGAGTTCGTGGCCAGAGGTTTTTCGCAGAGAACATGAACCCCCGCGTCCAGCGCCTCGAGTGTCGCCGGGGCATGTAGATGGTTGGGGAGTGCATTGATGACAGCGTCGACCTCTCCCAGGACGGAGGCGTAATCTGCGGAAGTCTTGCAACTCAGATGAGTGCTCCGCATCAGATTTGCGGCTCGATTGCTGTCAGCGTCAACCAGAGCTACTAGCACGATGTCAGGGTAAGCCAAAACGGCGGGCAGGTGCTGGCTCTTGACAATCGTGCCACACCCAAGCACCGCCAGGCGAATCTGGTTCTTCATCCGATGCGGTTCCCGCGGAGCGAGGGTTGGAGGGCTTCCTCGGGACCAACCACTCGTGAAGAGGAATTCGGAGCTTCGTCATGACTTACTAAGTCGTATCCCAAGGTGGTCATCAGGGGTCCCCACGCGGACTCGATTGCCGCGATCGCGTCCGGAGGCAACAGATTTCTCCAGCCACCCGATGAGGCAGTGCGAATAAACGGAATGTCCGAGCGTTTGTTCTTCGTGGACACCCACTCGCTTCCCTGGATTTTTTCCAAGCCCCGCATGCGTTCGGCTGAACTGAGATCGATCGTGTTAGCCAGCAATTGACGACTTGGCTCGAGGCCCATAAAAACCGCGATTTTCGCTAACTCGCGCTCGGTATCGACCACCATGTCCTCATAGCGCAACAGGAGGAATCCCGGGTGTTTCTGACGCGTCGCTACCCAACTTCCAACGTTCTCGCCCCAGGTCCCCCAGTCTGCGGAGCTCAGGTGACCACCCACGAAATCATTGACATATTTCGAAAGCGGATAGCCATCCTCGATTTGCCGGTACTTCCTTTGAAAGTCGTAGTAAGAAAGTGCCACATCCCTCGGATCGCGAACGATGTAAATCACCTTCTTGAATCTGGGATCGAAGTATTGATGACTCTTGATCACCCGCGGTCGAGGAATGGACTTGAAATACTTGCAAGACTGGGCTTCGCTGTCCGGCACTAGACGTTCGATGTTCGCGAAGTTTGCCGGCTCATCAGGATGCAACAAGTTGGCGACAAGGAACCGCGTCCAAGTATTTCCCGACCTCGGATAAGAGACGATAAAAGTATCGTCGGCATGGACCGACAGGTCTCGTCCCGCTATGTCCCGCCCCAAAATGAATTTGACAATGCGCTGAACGCCGTACTTCATTGACCGGGCCCCACCAGCAGCGATTCGGAAAGGCTTCCGGAATGGCGGCCTTTCGTGGTCGTCAGATCATATCCCAGGAACTGCATCAAATGTCCCCACGCCCCTTCGATCTCGGCGACGGACGCTTCTGAAAGCCCTGATTTCCACCCCCCGGCCTTAGCCACGCGCACAAAGGGAACATCCTGGCGGGTATTTCTCGTCGACGACCACAAGTGTGCTTGCTGCTGTTCAAGCTTCCGCATCTGATCTGCGGAACTGCGCGCAACCACTTGCTCAAGCTGCGGCACGTCAGCTTCGATTCCCAGAAAGAGAGCTAACTTCGCCAGTTCCTGCGTGGGGTGGGCCATCATGTCTTCGTATCGCAGCAAGAGAAAACCCGGGCGACCGTGCCGCGTAGCCAGCCAGCCGCCCACGTTTTCTCCCCATGATGCGTAAGGGCTTGTGCCGCCAGCGACGAAGCGCGTAATGAATTGCTCTACCGGAGCTCCATCCTCCACCAGCCTTCGTTTCCGATGAAAGTGGTATTGGGAAAGCGCGACGTCTCGAGGGTCGCGCACAACGTACACAATTTTCTGGTAGCGGGGATCAAAATATTGGTGGCTCTTGATGTAGCGCGGCCGGTGGAGACGAGTCATCTCCCTTTTCGAGAGCGCCTCCGGATCCGGAATCAGGCGATTGATATTCGCGAAATTCACCTGCTCGTGAGGGTACGCGAGATTGGCGACCAGAAAACGGGTCCATGTGTTGCCCGATTTCGGATAGGAAACAATAAAGACGTCGTCGGGAAACACCACCAGGTTACGCCCCTGCTGGTGGAGTCCCAAGAGGTGCTTGGCGCCAGTGATCGCTCGATTGAACATGATAAAAAATGGAGCGGACTATAACTCCTACATCCTCGGAATTCTACAGGCCTTACCCCTAGTGACCATTAGCGCGCCCTCTCATAGGTGGCGAAACGGACGAACTCTTCGGCAAACCGGCGGACGAGGGTGTCTGCGAAACAGGCGGACGCAGCATCGGCTGGAACATCCGCAATTTACGCTCGGCCCAGGCAGCTTGTATCCGGTTGAACATGCTTAGGACTTGTTCGTGAGCACGATAGTACGCGCCAAACCACCGGGGTGCTTTGGCCAAGGCAATGACCGCCAAACGCACCCGCCAGCTACCCAATACTGACGAGGCGCGACTCGCAGACAAGAGAGCTTTCTCGTAATCGCCGGCATGGATGAATTCTTTCACCAAGTCCAGCTGGGCACCCGCCTCGGTCCGCTCGCACCGCTGCCGGAGCAGATCTTTCTGGGGCTGCGAAAGAGGAAGCGAAGAATCAATCTTCCGGTACACGTCGATCAGGGCGCGTTTCATCTCGTATTTGTTAGACGACAGTCCGGAATGGGAAACCATGCGGCAAACATGCGCCTGCGGACTGTAGGTCATCGACGTCCCTCGAAATGCCATCCGCAGCCACAGATCAAAGTCTTCGCAGCGAGTCATTCTCTCGTCAAACAGCCCTGCTTCAAGGAGTTCCTTACGGGATGCCACGGTCGTCGAGGTGCTGACCGTGCAGCGCTCCCCAAGCAACGCTTCAAAGGTTACAGGCTTTTCCTGCCGCTCGCGATCGAAAGTCCTGCGAATACACTTCCCGTCTCTTACTACCAGCGAGTTGCTGTACACCAGGCCCAAAGAAGGTGTGCTGCGCAGAATTGCAATCTGAGAGGCCAGATGTTCTGGCAGCCAGAAATCATCGGCATCCAGAAATGCGACATACTCTCCCCGGGCTTCTACAATGCCGCGGTTGCGAGTGGAACTCGGCCCGCGATTTTCCTGCTTGAAGTAGCGAATATGAAGGAGGTATCTCTGGAGAACCTGTTCCAGTGCCTCCGTGTCTGGGGATCCATCGTTTACGACGACAATCTCGTAGTCGGAGAAGGTCTGGGCTAGCACCGAATCCAGGGTAGCTGCTATACAGCCGGATGCCTTGTATGCAGGAATGACCACGCTCACCGATACTCGGATGCGGCTGTGCTTGGTTGCACCTGCATCATCTCGAACCGTAGGAATCGGATTTTGCCGCTGGCCAATACCCGTTTCCGAGAACACCTGGCCGTTCCCGGGGCGCGCCAACGGAGAAGCGGTCGGCATTCTTTCCGAAGTTTCTATCACTTCGCTTTCGCTCCTGCCGCTGCGGGCTTCGGAAATTCACGGAAACTCAAACACTCTTTACGGGCTTCATTGCCTGGTTCGCTGTCCACAGAGTCGTTAAGCCTACGCTGGGTGGAAGACCACACCTGGCCGCCATTAGCGACCGAAATACCGCATTTTTACACTCTAGTCGGAGCGGTTTTTCTGGTCAAGCGCTTTCGAGCTTCATCGGCCGCTTGCCGCCGGGTTTGTCCTGTTTCTGCTGGTGGGAGGGGCGGATCCTCTGCCTTGGGGATAGCAGCCGTTCGGATCGGTCCTTCCTTGGATCGGGGCTTCCCTGGCTCACCGCCCGGTCTCGACGTCACTCAGTTTTGGGTCGCAGCAGAACAATATGGTCCCGACCGTTGTGGGAACCGACGCCAACGATTTCCCCTCGATTGTTGATCGCAAATGCCAGGATCAACTCCCAGCCACCCCGTGGTTGTAGGAATTCGTTTAGGTCGTACAGGCGATGATGACGGTAGAGAAATCCATGAAAGCTCTCGTCTCCCTCCG